>Ga0307412_10000018_pt1 | contig 284374 bp, 281 predicted proteins | sample DK1Cmetagenome_3_FD_203823 | JGI IMG/M metagenome (GOLD analysis project Ga0307412, IMG submission 203823) | Maize rhizosphere microbial communities from greenhouse at UC Davis, California, United States - DK15-C-1 | ecosystem: Host-associated > Plants > Roots > Rhizosphere > Soil | place... | reverse complement strand
TAGAATTTCCCGAACTTACATTATCTATCCCTCCTCTTAGCCTCGCATCAATATCTGCTATCGCTCTCTGGTTTGCCTGAATATCCCTTATCGCCTGCGCTTTACGTTCTTCATTTTGTGAGATCTGTGCATAAACCATTTCCGACTGCTTGTCCAGGTTTAGCACACCATTCTTCATCTTAAACGATTTCAAAGCCGCATTCTTCTGGTTCATGGCAGCCTCTTTTTTCTTCATCAATGAATCCAAAAGCTCGATAGAGTTATTTTGGTTCATATTAACATCCTGACCGTAATTGTTAATAAAATCAGTCGACAGCGTGTTCACCACGAATGTAGATAACAACGGGTTCTCCGAAACATAGTATACGTTTACAAAATCACTGTTGTCAGGGCGGTATACTTTTAAGTTATTGTTAATGCTTTCATTATCATAGCCCATAGAGCTGATGATGTCATACAGAGGGTATTTACCAGCGTTATCACTAATGGTAATCACCTGCTTGTTCAGCAGACGTTCTCTGTAAAGCCTTACCACTTCATCAATGCCGGCTTGTCCCAATCCCGATACCTGTTTGCTGTAAGGCCTGAACGAAGCTTTCGGACTTTCCAGATCATGAAGTATCAGGTTATAAGAAAGGATACTCATGATCCGCCTCATTTTCATCCGCTCAATGATGTTCGAAAACTGCTGGTTGATCTTAAAAATATCCGAATTCTGGTTAGAGTTAACTACCACCTGTTTAGATTGATCAATTAAACCAGTAGCAATCTGGGCCTCAGAACTGTATTGTCTGGGAAGGTTCTTTACCAGAAAATAAGTAATCACTCCAATTACTAAGGGTACTAATATCAAAACCCATTTGTACTTGCCTAGAAGTCGTAAAAATGCTTTTATGTCCATTTATAACTATGTAAATATATCTTATTTAACCTCTGATAATTTCATTCCTATTATCTCTTCCAATGCATCTTTTGCACTTAACAAGTTAACTTCAGTTTGAATTTTAGAGGTACTGGCAATTGTAAGATTTATTCTCGATTGATTATAAGTATCTAAAGCTACTTCGCCCTTTTCAAACTTGTTTTTTAAATTGTCGGCTACGTTTTGATTATCCTGTACACTTTGGGTATAAATTTTCAATTGGTTAATTTGTTGAATGTACGCATAATATCTTTTCTTTACTTCTGTGGCAAGTGTTAATCTGAAATCTTCTGCCTCTAGTTTTGCAATTTTATAATCTGCCTTGGCTTTTTTTCCTGCTAAAGGTTTTTGAAGGAAGTTCCCAAGATTCAAATTAACACTAAATTGGAAACCGTTTACCGCATAAGGGTTAATTACATCAATAGCTGTCTTATTATTCGGTCTGTAAAAGTATGAAGCATTAAATATGTCAAGATATGATATTGCGTTCATTGAAATGTCTGTTTTCGCTTTTTCAACATTTATGTCAGTAATCTTTAACCTGGGATAGTTTTGTACCGCCAGATCAATGTACTTTTCAAGATCAGAATATTTAATTTCGCCAATTATTGACTCTTGTGAAAAACTATCCAGACTTAGAAACATCAGGACAATTAAAGTGAATTTTGATAGATTTTTCATTTAATTTTATATTTTGTTGTTAATATTAGATGATTTAAAAAAATAGAAGGGTTTAAACATTCTCCTTTTGGATCAATGCAGGTATAGTTTTAAGTATTATTTTCATATCAAGGAAAATCGAATAATTCGAAGCATAATAATTATCCAGCTCCTTACGCTCACGTTCCGACATATCATCCTGACCTCTTTTACTGATTTGCCATAATCCGGTTAATCCGGCAGGGCCCAGGAATCTGGTCGACCATTCGTTTGTAGTCAATTGTTCAGCTTCATACAATGGCAACGGTCTGTTACCTACTAATGACATATCGCCAATTAGCACATTTATCAACTGAGGTAACTCATCAATACTTGTTTTTCTTAAGAACGATCCAACCCTGGTTATTCTAGGATCATTTTTAAATTTCACAAAGGCCGATTTATTATCTTTATTCTCCTCAGAATTAGCATATTGGTTAAGGTTAGCCATCGATGCAAGCATTTTATCAGCATCGCTTCTCATAGATCTGAACTTGTAAAAATCAAAGATTTTATATCCGGCGCCAACCCTTTTGCTCTTGTATATAATTTTGCCTTTAGATTCAAGTCTTACCAGTATTGCCACAATTACAAACAAGGGCAGCAAGCACAATAAAGCAAATCCCGATGCAACTATGTCAAATACCCTTTTGGTTCTTGGAATCTTATATTCCACTTCCATTTGCTGGGCAATGTCCATCAACTTTGGCTTAATCAGCTTAAACTTCACCAAAAAGTTCATGCGTTCGCAGAAATCTTCATATGGAAAAGGATAAGTATAGTAGTCGTTAACTTTCAGCTCCAGTGCTTTTTTCCTCCAAGCTTTATCTTCTTTAACACCAAGCAATACAATGATAAGTCCTTGCAATAAAGGGTTCTTTTTTATGTATTTTACCTGATCAAAACACTGATTGTTTTCATCAACCTCTATCAATACAATATCAGGCACGCTCAAAAAAGATTGATTGTCTAAATACCTTTTAAAATCAGCAGGATCTTCAAGGTAAGTGATATCGCCATCAAGTTCTTCAGATATCACTTCTTTCAGTAGCTTACCAAAATACACGATTTTGGCACTTACTTTATGAAATTCAATGGTTGGGGATGTCATATTTTAGTTGGTTTGGCTTCAGTTATTTGATTTTAGTTTATTAGTTGCGCTATTTTCGATTTTAAAATAGCAGGATTAAATGGTTTTTCAAGGTAGCTATCTATTTTAAAAGGCATATTTTTCACTTTATCTTCTAAATCTTCTGCACCCGATAATAAAATAACGGGAGTATCTCTGTAAAGGCCGCTAATTTTCAGATTTCTAATCAATGTGCTGCCATCAAAATAAGGCATCATCAAATCAGATATAATTAAATTAGGATCATTCCCTTCCTCTAACCAGCTTATTGCCTCTATACCACTCTTCTTAATCACAAGATCATAGTCGGCAGACAATATAAATGTTAATAGTCTAAGAATACTTAGCTCATCATCAACAACCAGTATCTGTTTTCTATTTGTTGTATTACTTTCCATAATCTTGTCTCCTTTCTTAAAATCTTTAGTTAATTATCTCAATCACTTTCCAATTTCTACACTTTAATCCTTATTACTTTGTTTTAATAGCAAACTCCATTTTACTAACTTCCCCTTTTCCTCTTGTGTTCAATTCATTTGAAACCACACGTCCAAAAGAATCAATAACCAGTACTCTTATATTTTGATCTTCGTTTGATACTACTTCTGTTTTTAATTTAAAGTCACTCGTATAATAAAATGGGATATCATTACTTCCGTTAGAAACACTAACATTAAAATCCTTGTTATTAATGTGATAGTTCACATCACAGTTCTCACATTCAATTCTCAGTATTCCTTCATTACTTATAGCGATTTCAGGATTGCTAAATGTCGAATTTTTTGTGCAACTGCTCAAAGAGATGAAAATTAATACTAATAAACCGATGTTAAGCCTCATTTTTTTTACTGTTTTTAATTACCTAATTGAAAAAATCAAGCCAGCAATAATTTTTCACAGTAAAATCAGCCTTTATTGGTGTTTTTCGGCTGTATACACACTAAATATAAGTTTCACACTTATTACACACTTTTGTGTACACAGTATAAATTAAATCAAAAACACCCTTATTGTAGAATATATTCCACAGTCCTTAATTAAAAATAAATACCACGAAAATTTAAACAAAAAAAAACGGCTGTTATATAAATAACAGCCGTTTTTTTTAAAAGATAGTAAAATCTTAACCTGTATTAATTTTTAGGTTGTACTCTTCCAGATTTTCTGTCTTTATCCCTTCCTATTAAATATCCTGCACCCGCACCAACAACACCACCAATAATGGCACCTCTTCCTTTTTTCTTGTCAATTAGCGCTCCGCCAAGTGCTCCTGCTCCGGCACCAATTGCAGTACCTTTAGCAGCTTCACTCCATCCTTTTTTCTTGGAAGCAGCCGGCTCTTCATAATTTCGGTTTCCGGAAGATTGAGAAGCAGCTTCATTTCTTTCAGCTAATAGTAAAGTTCTTTTTTCTTCTTTCACCTGAGCAGCAATTTTTGCATCCTCTTTTTTCTTCACTTCTGCTTTTTTAAAGCTATCTAGTTTCAAGCTGTCTTTTACTGCGGCAATTGCCTGTTGCTTAATTAGGGCTTGTTCTTTTTCATTGTTATTCGAGCACGCCGATAATAACATTGTCCCTGCTATTACTATTGAAAATAAATATTTCATGACTATAAAATTTAGTTTACTACCCATATCTAGAGAAAATGGTGCCAAAAACGTTATTTATCATCTAACGGACTGTAAACTACGCTACTATAATTTTCCTCAGCATCATTTTCTCCGTCCCTATTTCCTGAAATCCGGTCATTATCGTCGTCTAATCTTGTCATTAATGATGGTGGGTCCGACGAATGGTCAGCATCCAATCCTAAATTATCATCATCCAAATTATTTTTCTTCAGTTTCAGATCAGCCTTCTTTTTCATTTTAGCAGCCATAAAAGTTCATTTAAGTCATTACATATAACAAAAGTTGAACTTTTAAGTTTCAAAAATTCAACAAAGCAACTCCAAATGCAACATTTTGATTTTAATATTCAATTGATTACTTTCACATCGAAATAACATTAATACTATGCGTACAACAGGAAAAGTTAAATGGTTTAATTCTGCAAAAGGATTTGGATTTATAACTCCAGAAGATGGAGGAAAAGATATTTTCGTACATTTTTCTGCAATAGCAGGAGATTCATTCAGAGAGCTAAATGAAGGTGACAGTGTAGAATTCGAATTGAACGACGGAAAAAAAGGCCCGGAGGCTCAGAATGTAAAAGTTCTTTAATAATCCTCTTTCAATCAAAAAAGAGCCTGTATCATAAATCCTGATCAGGCTTTTTTCGTATAAAACAATGTCTTTTCATACTGCACCCTCCCCGTCATCTCGACGATAGGAGAGATCTCCTGGTTATGTCAATTCAATAGATCTCTCCTATCGTCGAGATGACGAAAGCTTTAAGGTAGCGACGGCAGCTTTAAATTAAAATATATAAACATGCAAAAAACAATCAGCATACTAGGATGTGGCTGGTACGGCCTGGCATTAGCAAAACACCTACTCGCCAATGGCTACAACGTAAAAGGATCAACAACCAGTGCCAATAAACTACCAACCCTTCAAACAGAAGGAATAGAACCATATTTAGTCAGTTTTAACGAACCAAGCATAAACTACAACCCTGCATTCTTTAATAGCCACACATTAGTCATCTGTATCCCGCCTAAAAGAAGCAGCGCTGAGCAGGCCAGCTTTCCAGATAAAATAGCCGAAATCTGCAAGGCAGCAGACAACAGTGTCAAAAACATACTATTTATAAGCTCCACCTCAGTATATGGCGATCGCAATACCGAATTATCAGAAACTGATGAACCAGATCCCGATACCCCATCCGGTAAAGCAATGAAACAAGCCGAGACCATCCTCAAAAACCATCCATCTTTCAAAACAACTATACTCAGGTTCGGTGGACTCATTGGCCCTGGTCGCGATCCGGGCAAGTTCTTCGCAGGCAAAATAAATTCCCCAAATGGGCAATCCCCAATAAATCTAATTCATTTAACAGATTGCGTTGGCATCAGCACCCATATCATAGAAACAGAAAGTTTCGGGTACACATTCAATGCCTGCACAGCCCACCATCCAGAAAAGCAAGCGTTTTATACACAAGCAGCCATCAACTCCGGGCTGGTGCCACCAACATTCATAAACGAACTTACCAGTTGGAAAATAATTAACTCCAATCAATCATCAACAGTATTAAAATATAATTACCAGATAACCAATTGGGTACAGTGGCTGCAAAAAGGTAAATTCTAATTTTAGTTTACGCTTAACTGTTAAAATGATATCTTGCCCTAATTAGGATAACCAAAAACTATGAAATTGACCATTTGGGGAGCAGCTAAACAGGTAACCGGAAGCATGCATCTTTTACAATTAGAAAATTATAATATATTAATTGATTGTGGGCTCGACTATGAAAAAGAAACCTTTCAGGAAGAAAACCAATACTTCCCTTTCGATCCGGCTTCTATAGATGTAGTTATCCTAACCCATGCCCATATAGACCATTCCGGTAACCTGCCAACACTGGTTCGGTTGGGTTTCGAAGGGCAAATCCTAAGCACACCACCAACAGCCGATTTAACCGAATTACTTTTACACGATTCCGTAAATGTATTTATTGGCAAGCAAAACAGACGCCCTAAAGGCCGAAGAGGCGGCAGATCAGGACCTCAGCCCTTATATCTCCAAAAACACGTAAACGACACCATGGACAGGTTTGTTACCATAGCCTTCCACAAAGAGTTCCGTTTAAATGACAATGTCTCATTAACCTTTATCCCCGTTGGGCACTTATTAGGCGCTGCAGCAATAGTTTTAACCCTTCAAGATAAAGGCGTAGAGAAAAAGATTGCCTTTACCGGCGATATAGGCCGTACCAACTACCCGGTTTTAGTGGATCCGGAACCACTACCACAGGTCGATTATCTAGTATCCGAATCCACCTATGGTGGCCGGTTGCACAGTACCGATGTAACCCTGCAAGAAAAGTTAATAGAAACCATAAACGAATCATGCGTTAAATACCCGGGCAGGCTAATCATTCCCGCTTTTAGCATCGGTCGTACACAGGCATTGGTATATTCCCTAAACAAAATCTTTAGCAGCGGACTGCTCCCACCCGTAAAAATATTCGTCGATAGTCCACTTGCTACCATTGCAACAGATATTTACAGAAAACATCACCACCTGTTAAACCAGGAATCTCAAGACTTCTATCGCAAACAAGGCGATGAATTTGAATTTGAGGAACTCTCTTACGTACATGATAAGCGCGAGAGCCAGTCGGTCTCCAATTATCACGAACCATGTATTATCATCTCGTCTGCCGGGATGCTGGAGGGTGGCCGTATTCAGGATCACCTTTATTATAATATACAAAATTATTATTGCACCATCCTATTTATCGGCTATTGCGCCAAAGGAACACTTGGCGACAGGTTATTACGGGGCGATCCAATTGTCCGCTTAAGGAACCGCGATCTCATGGTTTACGCCACCATACAAAAAACAGATCTGTTAAGCGGTCATGGTGATCATAACGACCTGGTTAATACCGTTAAGCAGCAAGATTCCGAAAAACTTAAATCAGTATTTCTGGTTCACGGAGAAATAAAAAGCATGAACATGCTTGGCGAAGCATTAACAGCACTTGGCTACAAAGTTAATTTACCTGAAAAAGGTGAAACTTTCGAGTTATAAAATATCCGTTCGGGCACAAACTGTATTAAATACTATACAAAAATCTTTACGTTTTAACGTTCGTTTCCTTTTTTTGGTATAAATTGAAAGCAAAACTAATCTACTGATTATTAGCACATTCAAATTTAAAATTAGATAAAACTGGCTTTGGCAGGATTATTACAAGCAGATAATCATTCAGTATTAAAATGAAACTGAAGAGAACTCAAATATCTAATTTATAAAAAACATGAAATCAAAAATTACAAAAGCAGCAATGATATTATCCATGGTGGGTCTATCAGCGCAATTATTTGCACAGGAGGCTGACTCTCAATCGTCGGAAAAATTCGCTAAGAAATATTTCCGCACCTGGTCTGTAGGACTTAACGGTGGTATGTTAACGCATTATACCCCTTTCAATAACAGAACTAATGGAAACTTCAATACTCCTTACGAATCTTGGGGTTACGGTGGTTACATCAAAAAACAAATAGTACCGGGATTTGGTATCCAGGCCGATTTCCTTGCAGGTAAAGTTAAAGGTGCCAACGTTATTGCCGGTACTAAATCAACTTTCGAATCTAGAATCGACTGGTCGGCAGCTGTTAGTGGTAACTTTACTATCGCCAACATGAGCTTAAACCAAAAACGTAATTTCCTTTCACCATATGCAACAATTGGTGCGGGTTACATGTCATCTGCAGCAACAACCGATCATCCGGGCGGTGCAAGCACAGGATATGATCAAAATTGGTTTGTTCCAATTGGAGCAGGTTTCAAATTGGGCGTATCAAAAGGTGTTAACATCGATTTAGGCTACACAGTTAGCTTCATGAAATCAAATAACTTTGATGGGGTAACAGCTGGTGCTAACGACAGATTCTCATATGCTCACGCAGGTATCGAGATTGCTTTAGGCAGAAAAGGAACTTCTCAATTACAAAACTTCAGCCCTATCGCTGCTATCCGCGAAGAAAGTGCTGCTGAAAGTGCAGAATTAAGAAGAGCATTATCAACTGCTGAAGAAAACGCAAGAAGAGACAAAGAAGCATTAGAAGCTCAATTAGGTGATGATGATGGAGATGGTGTAGCTAACAAATTCGACAAATGTGCTGGCACTCCTGCAAACACAGTGGTAGATGGTGCTGGATGTCCATTAAAAGCTCCTGCTCAGATCATCAAAGAAAAAGTAATTGTTACTGAGGCTGACCGTAGAGTTGTTGACGAAGCAATCAAAAACTTAGAGTTCGATTTAGGTAAATCAACTATACGTTCTACTTCATATGCAACTTTAAATAAAGTAGCTGAATTACTAGTAGCTAAAGACTTTAGCTTGAAATTAGCTGGTCACACAGATAACACTGGTTCAATGGCGTTAAACTTACGTTTATCTAAAGACAGAGCAGAAGCTATCAAAACTTATTTGGTATCACAAGGTGCAAACGCTTCACGTATCGAAGCAACAGGTTACGGTCCAAACCAACCTATCGCATCTAACAAAACTGCTGATGGTCGTCAGAAAAACCGTAGAGTTGAATTTACTTTATACTAGTATCTCACTAGTCTAAATACCTCACTAGTTTAAATACTAGTCTCGTTAAATAAGAAAGCCTGGTCAAATAACCAGGCTTTCTTATTTAACGAGACTCCAGGAGAGATCCCTTGATTATGCCAACTTACCTCTTACCCCTCAACCCCCTTCTTAGGCGAAAACACCAGCGAAGCCACTACACTCAACACCAAAACGCCTCCAACAATAGACAACGACAACGGCGATGAAATATGATAAAAAGGTGCAATCACCATTTTAACCCCAATAAACGCCAGTATAACCGCCAAACCATATTTCAGCAAACTAAACATATAAATAAAGTTAGCCAGCAGAAAATACAAAGCCCTCAATCCAAGAATAGCGAAAATATTAGACGTATATAAAATTAGCGGATCATCAGGTGCAATGGCAAAAATTGCAGGAATAGAATCTACTGCAAACAATAGATCTGTAAATTCAATAACCGCTACAACAACCAATAAAGGAGTAGCCAGTCTTACACCATTTTGTACCGTAAAAAACTTGGCACCATCAAACTCCTTACTCACTTTAAAGAACTTGTAAATCAGGCGGGCGCCAGGGCTTTTGCTAAAATCTTTGTCCTCATCATCATGATCATTTGCCAGGCCAGATTTAATACCGGCATAAATAAGAAACAACCCAAAAATCAGTAAAACAACATTAATGCGTATCAGTTCGCCAAACACCGTCATTTCAGGCAAATAAGTTAAATTAATCAACCCAACACCTGCAAATATGAAAATGGCGCGAAACACCAATGCCCCAATAATTCCCCAAAACAACACTTTATGGTGCAATTCCTTAGGCACATTAAAAAACCCGAACACCAGAATAAACACAAAAAGATTATCAACCGATAGCGCCTTTTCTATCCAATAGGCCGATTGAAATTGTGTAAACTTTTCAAAACCCGAAGTCAGGTAAATTACCCCACTAAATATCATGGATAAGCTTATCCATACCACAGACCATATAGCGGCTTCTTTACTACTTACAGCATGTACTTTTTTATTAAATACACCCAAATCTAAAAGCAGCATCACAACAACAACAACTGCAAATCCCGTAATCACCCCGGGGTGATCAATCAAATTATTACTCATTTTAACTTCTATTTTGAAATTCCACTAAAATGCTAAAAAAGATCGGTTTTAAACATGTCATTTAAAATTTCTGCAATCATTTAAAATGATCAAATACTGACAACCATCTTCCGCTTATACTGTTATTTAGATATAAAATTATAAAACACATATTATGGAAAAAGTATGGCTCATAACAGGCTGTTCAACAGGCTTTGGCCGGGAATTAGCAAAACAAGTACTCGAACTTGGCTACAAAGCTGGAGTTGCTGCCCGTAACATTGCCGACGTAGAAGATATCGTTAAACAATACCCGGAAACCTCAATAGCTATAACGCTTGATGTAACCAGGCAAGATCATATTACTGATGCCGTAAAGCAACTAACCGAAATATTCGGACGGGTTGATGTATTGGTAAACAATGCCGGCATTGGCTACTTTGGTTCAGTAGAAGCCAGCGACGAGCACGAAACCAGAAGAATGTTCGATATCAACTTCTTCGGGCTGGCCAACATGACAAAAGCAGTGCTGCCCCATATGAGAAAACAACGGAGTGGCCACATCATCAATATCGCTTCAATCGGAGGCTTAATGGCCTTTCCAGCATTAGCTTATTACAATGCAACTAAATTTGCTGTTGATGGGTTTTCCGAATCACTGGCAAAAGAAACCGCCCCCCTTGGCATAAAAGTAACCATTGTAGCACCAAGCGGCTTCCGTACAGATTGGGCCGGGCGTTCGGCCAACGAAGTACAAAACGAAATTGAAGATTACAAAACAACCGCAGGTGCGAATAAAGACAACATCAGGGCTTACAATGGCAACCAACCCGGCGACCCGGTACGCGCCGCTCAGGCCATCATTAAAGTAGTAGAGACCGAAAACCCTCCATTACGCTTATTATTAGGTGCCGCAGCATTAAAAAATGCCCGTAAAAAAATCGAAGAACTGGCACATGATTTTGATGCATGGGAAGAAACCACCGTTGGTGCAGATTTCCCCAAACCTTAATTTAAACCGCCTACATACACACTGTTGGCCACATCGCAACCCGGTGTGGCCATAAATGAAATATAAGTTTCCATTCTCGCTAACCTCAGTTCTAAAGGTAAAACAAATAGCTCCTTTCCCTCACTTCGCTTTGCACCATCAATACTGTAAAGGCCAATTTCCAGGTCAGGGAAATAAACCAGTATCATCACCCTTTGGCTTTTCTCAGCTAATACCATTTCCGGCAATACCGTCCACCTAAATCTTAACCCTTCCGGCACCATCTCAACCGTCGGATTCGCTGCAACACGCAAACTCCCCTGCGAAACCATTACTTTAAGATAATCCATTTTAATATCAGGATACAAGCCTTTTAAGGTGTTCATTTTATTATAGCTTAGGGCTATATTGTACGGATATTTTACCGCAGCCCTGGCTTTGAGCATAAAACCAGCATTAATAAACTCAGTAAACGGATATAAAAACTTTACCACTACTGCCATTTCCTGCCTGCAAATCAATTGTTTAATAGAAGGCGGTTTTGTAATCATACCCACCATCCTAACCACATTTTTATCTAATATATGGTAGCTCACCAAATTCCCAACTTTACCGGTATACCGGTAAGATTTATCACTATTAAAAACCCCATTTCTTTCCCTTTTAAATAAATCCATTTCTATCTCTTTTTAAATAAAAAAGAGGCTCCCAAAAATAGGGGCCGTCATCTCCTTTGGTTAATCAAAGGAGATGACGGGCATCGCCCGTCTCCACCGCACTACCATCGTTATACTTCAAATTAGCGGCATCTATAACAACTCCGGTTTTAGCATCGCTAAGTTGAATGGTTTTACCGTTGGCAAGAGTTATAGTTGCTGTGTTACGGCCGGGCTCAATGTCATGAGATCCTGAAACAAGTTCAGGATGACGGCCACCTTCAGGGCGGGGTGCGTAGTAGGATGTATAAAAGAACAACCCGGCTCCAACAACCAAAAATATTGCTGCTGCCGCAGCTATACGCGGCCATAGCTTATAACTACGAGGCTGTACTTTACTTTCCAAAGACAGCTGGTTCTAGATGTCATATCCAACTTCATCAATTCGGCTCTCATTTAGCTGAACCTCGTCTTTCAATTGGTAATACCATCTTTCCACAACTGCCTTTTCAGCAGGCGTACAAAGTCCCTTTCTGTATTTATCAAGTAATGTCTTAGCGTCTTTTTCCATTGCTTACAAAGAGGTTTATATTCCCTCATATATAACCAATACGGCTAACTAAGACCTAACAGGTAGAAGAAAACAAAAAAACTTTACATGATTTTCAAATCTTTCATCACCGACCTGGTAATTTTCTTACGGCACTCAGAAAAATCAGGTCGGTTATTTTTTCGATCCTGCAGTAATCTTGTCGCAAAAAAATAAACATCATTTTGTTTTTCCACGTAACCAACCCACCATCCTGTGTTGATCTGATCTGCCATCGTCCATCCTGTTTTGGAGCGGATGGTATAAGTTTTATTTTGCTCGCTTATCATTACCCGCTTTACGATATCCATATTCTTTTTAGAGAACGGGAGTTTCCCATCGTACAGTTTTTTAAGAAATTCAACCTGGCTTACAGGTGAAATACCAAGGGGACCAAAGTTCCAAAAGTCTGCATCAGGTTCCGAAAGGCCTGCATTGCCGTATCCGCATTGAGTAAGGTATTTCTTGTATACACTTCTGTCAATCTTTTTTGCAAGCTCTATAAACGCCCAGCCGGCAGAAACTTCAAATGCGTTCTTTACACTTATATCATGATAAATTTCAGGTCTGTAGCCGTATTTTGTGGTATCGGTTTTTCCTGGCCATTTAACCATATAGTTCTCATTCGGTATGGTTCCTGTTTCAAGGGCAATCAGCATATTAATGATTTTGAATGTAGAAGCAGGCAAGGTTTCCCGCCTTGTATTAATGGTATCAGAAAGGATCCATTGATGCTTTTTGTAATCATAAATTGCTATACCACCTTCCACTCCACACTCATCAAAGTATTTTTTGAAATCAGAACGAACGATGGTCTGTTTTGACTGACAAAACACTACCGGGCTAATTGCCAGCATATATAAGGCTACTAAAAGGAATCTTTTCATTTTTATTTTTTAAAAATACACATTTCTTATCGCTTCCTCTACCAGGCTACATGGGCCTGTACTACTGATATCAAAACCGCTCCTAAGCAACAACGGTGGCTGCGCCATAAACTTAGGCACACTACCGCGATGTCTTTGCGCCGCATGAACCAAAAAAGGGTGACAAAGGTATACCGTTCCGGCCTTGCCGACAGCCAAAGCTTCCTCTCTCTTGGGTAATTCAGGCAACCTATTTGCCAGTTCCATAAAAGATAGCCCTTCTTCACCTTCGGGTTTCAGCAATCTGGCAACATCCATATGCGAACCTTTTAAAATCCTGGTCGGCGCATCTCTCTCGCTTACATCCGAAAATAGAAACAGCATCAGCAAGCCACGGCCTTTTGAATATACATTGATTCGGGCGGCGAAAAAGTCATTAGGATCTGCTCCAGAAAAACCTGCATCTACGTGCCAGCCGGTATCATCCGAATCAACTTCCGATGGGAAACGAACTGGAAAAGCTCCCATGCTCATGCACGGTATCCATTTTTCTTTACCAACCAGCTGATCGAATGCAGCATGAAGAATAGGGGTATTCGCCGCCTTAATAAATGGCGCCTGCGTATACATACCCAGCCACACCACCGGTTTCGCCCATGTGCTACTGTCATTAGGATCAGCAGGAATGTCTTTCCAAAGGATATTTCTCGCCTCAGCGGCAAGATCGGCAGGAAAAGCGTTATCAATACGGACAAAGCCATCTGCAATAAAAGATTGTATTTGCTGTGGATTTAAGATGTCGCGCATAATGTTTTATATAAAAATTCAGACAATAAAGAATTAGTGTCCCTCCGGGACATTAGCCTTACGACTTGAAAATTTATATTATAACATTACGGTCATTCTCATATTCCAAATATATTAATTTTTCTCCTACTGTCGCAAACGCCCCCTCAATAAGTCGTCTTTGCAGGTTTTCTACCCCATTCCTCCAGATTACCTTTGGATATACAAAAACAACTAAGTATGAGAACAATCATCTACCTCGCTGCCTCTGCCAATGGCCTGATCAGCAATAACAGAAACGTACCCGACTGGTTGTCGCAGGAATACGGTGAAGGCTTTATGGCCATCAGTCTGCGCACACAAGCCGTGATCATGGGAAAAACAACCTATAATGTACTTGCACCAGACTACCTACCCATTAAAGAAGGATCACTGGTTGTGCTCACTCACAATACCATGGCCGAACCTGCCCAATCCAATGTACTTTTTACTGATGACAGCCCGGAAAAAATCATAGAACAGCTTGCCGCAAGAGGACACACCGAAGCCGTTATTATAGGTGGTACGCAAACCGTAAGTGCATTTGTCAAAGCAGGCCTGGTGAATGAAATCATCCTGGTTGTAGAACCGGTACTATTTGGCAACGGCCTGCCATTGCTCAAAGACATCGAAGAAGCAGAGTATAAACTTTCCCTCCTCGAAGTAAACAAATTGAACAACAATACTGTTCAATTACATTATTCAATAACAAACAATTAATCAACACTATAAAACTAGATACCATGAGACCAACAAAAATCTGGGCCAATTTGGGCGTAAAAGATGTAACCACTACCAGGAATTTTTATAGCGCCTTGGGCTTTAAACCCAATGAAGGCTACGACAAAACCGATGAAATCACCAGTTTTCTATTTGGCAATGATGATTTTGTGATCAATTTCTTTGTACAAGATTCTCTAAAAAATGCGTTGAGAGGAGAAGTAGCAGATTTGTCTAAAGGAAATGAAGTGATTTTCACACTTTGGGCAGATAATAAAGAAGAAGCCGATAAATGGGCTGTTGAAGTCAGGAATGGCGGCGGCAAGATCTTTGATGAACCTGCTGAATTTGGCCCGGGTTATTATGGCTTTGGATTTTCAGACCCTGATGGGCATAAATGGAATGTATTTAACTGTTAAAATAAACAGGGCATACTGCCCTGTTTATTTGTAATCCTAATTATTCTTTAACGACGCCATATCAATTACAAAGCGATACCGCACATCGCTTTTCAGCATACGCTCATACGCTTCATTAATCTCCTGCATCTTAATTACCTCTATCTCCGAAACAATATTGTGTTCCCCACAGAAATCAAGCATCTCCTGTGTTTCGGCAATTCCACCAATTAACGATCCTGCAACAGATTTCCTCCCCATAATCATAGGTACAGAGTTCAACAACGGATCAAGCCCACCAAGATACCCTACCAATACCAACGTACCATTTATATTCAGTGTAGGTACATACTCATTTAAGTTATGCACATAAGGAACAGTATCAACAATCAAATCAAATTTTCCTGCTACACCCTGTATCTGCGCCGGGTCTGTAGAAATAATAACCTGATCGGCGCCCAATTCAAGCGCATCTTTTTCTTTTCCGGGCGATCTTGAAAATAATGTTACATGCGCACCAAGTGCTTTAGCCAATTTTATCGCCATATGGCCTAATCCGCCCAAACCCACAACGGCAACGGTGCTGTCTTTCCCAACATTCCAGTGTCTTAATGGAGACCAGGTCGTAATACCAGCACATAGTAATGGCGCTACAGCAGCCAGATCAAGGTTTTCGGGCACCTTTAAAACAAAATGCTCATCAACCACAACTTTTTCAGAGTAACCGCCAAAAGTGCGCCCGCCTAAATGTTTGTCCTTTCCGTTATAAGTTCCCGTAAAGCCAGGAATACAATATTGCTCCAGGTCTTGTTTACAGCTGGCACATTCTCTGCACGAGTCTACTAAACACCCTACCGCAGCCAAATCTCCTACTTTAAATTTGCTTACTTCAGATCCCACCTTGGTTACCCTGCCTACTATTTCATGACCGGGAACTGCCGGATAAACAGTCCCTCCCCAGTCGTTTCTGGCAGTGTGCAGGTCCGAGTGGCATACCCCACAAAACAGAATGTCAATCTCTACATCTTTAGCCGTTGCCTCCCTCCTGTCAATACTCAATTGTTTTAATGGCGCTTCAGCCGACTGAGTGCCATATGCTTTTACTTCAAACTTTTCCATTATCGTTGTTGGTTTACGTTGTTATATTCTTCGTCTGTTACAGGTTCCAGCCAGGTTACCGGGCCGTTTTCGGTGATATTGCTGATCGCAATATGTGTAAGGCTTTTATCGGCAGTTGCGCCATGCCAGTGCATTACATCAGACGGGATCACTACCACATCGCCTTTACTCAACGATCTGGCAGGTTTTCCTTTTTCCTGGTAATACCCTTCGCCATCGGTTATTAGCAAGATCTGCCCTGCAGGGTGTGTATGCCAGTTGTTTCTGCAGCCCGGCTCAAACACCACATCCCCAACCGAATAATGTCCCGTTTCATCTTTCGGGACTAAAATATTAACCCATGCCGTTCCGCTGAAATAATCTGCCGGGGCTTTATCTCCTTTCGGGAAAATGGCTGTTCTGTTTTGTGTTGTTTCCATCTATGATTCTTTAAATAGCTGTGCCTGTTTATTGTTTAACAATTGCAGGCTAACTTTGTGTCTCATCGGGAGCAATTTATTTTTGCTCCATTAATGCTCACACAAAGGTCTAAGCTATTCTCTAATAGATGGGTATACAGATTACTGGATTACTTACCAAAATCACTGATTGGTGAACAAGTGTAAAACAAGTTTACGAACAAGCTTAATTGCAGTGGTTAAGCCAATCAACTAGCCTGTTGATGGCATTTTGAACTGGCTTATTAGATGATAGACTTTGCGCTGCATCAGCACCCCAGATCGCCGTAAAACGTTTCTCCGAAAAACGGTTCAGCTTTTCGCAAACTGTATCGGTTCCACATGCTTCATTGCTATGGATCTGGAAAACTGGTTTTCCTTTGCTGTCAATATTTACACGAGAATAAGCGATCACTTTGCCGCCCTTTTCTGCAATTCCAATGGGTAATCCAAAATCAGAAGTAAGCACCTTACCAGAACCATTTGCATGTTTAACAAGCGCTAAACTATTCTGGTAAAGGTTTATAACCGATTTCAAATCTTCCAAATAAACTTCTCGAAGCTTGATATCCTCTTTTTTTATTTCTGTTGCTCCCATAACGTTAAACTTATTCCACAAAATTATAGAATAAGAATAAAGGGATACAGATACAAAAATGTTATTATTGAGCGATACAGATTTAAAACATACGCCAAAATCTTCTTTTCTCCAGAAAGCAAAACTCAGATTGTGATTGTTAAGAACAACTTTTAGTAAATTTGAATTATGACTACGTTAACAGTAAATATTGACAACAAAAAATCTGAAAAAGCAGTTAAAGCTGTTTTAGAGGCTTTAGGACTAGATTACAGCGTAGCTTCAAATTCAGAAAAAGTTCTACGGCCGTTAAATAAGACCGAACAGAACATTTACAACAATCTAGCACGTTCCTTCGAGCAAATCAAATTGCATCAGGAGGGAAAGATTAAACTTCAAGATGCAAAAGCAGCTATATTGGAGATTGAAGCGGAACTTGATCAATAATGGCATTCGAGATTGTTTTAACCTCCGATTTTAAAAAAGAATTAAAGCAAATAGCAAAAAAAACATAAAGGAATTTTAAGAGACCTAAATGCTTTAATTGAAGAATTAGAAGAGAATCCGATTATAGGAACTGATCTAGGTCAAAATTTGTATAAATAAGATTAGCAATTTCTGGAACAAATAAAGGAAAATCTGGCGGTGCCAGAATCATAACCATGTTTTAATAATTAGTGAGACTGTATATCTTACCGACATTTATTTAAAAAACGAACACGATACGGTTGATGTCTCCTTAATTATTCAACGTCTAAAGAACACCGGTTTGCTCTAAAGCATTCCTGCAATTTTTTTCATTTCTCTTACTTTGTTGCTTTCTCCTCACCCTTCCCCTCCTTTTCCTCAACCCCATCCTTTCCATTATTAAATTCCCTTATCCCCTTGCCTAAACCACTCATCAATTCCGGGATCTTCTTTCCACCAAAAAGCAAAAGAACTACAACCAAAATAACCAGGATCTCTTGTGTGCCCAATGCCGCCAGTAATGTATTATGTAACATGTGTTATAAAATTTATGATATTAACCTGATACAAGAATAACAACCCCAGATTAAAATGGCATTAAAAACAAATCCATGTTGCGTAAGTTTACCTATATTATCGCACAATATGAACTGGATCACAAGAGAGCGACCAAAAATAGACAGGATTGCATGCCCATGGCTAATCAAAAACTTCATTGATAAAGACGCTCATTTCTTTTACGTGCCTTTTGATCAGGTTATAGAAAAAGCTGCAGCGTTAAACGCCACACCTTTTGACGTTCCCGGCGTGGAGCTTACACATAAAAACGACCTGTGCACCTTCGATGCGCTTATAAAAAAATACAACCTCGATGACCCTGCCCTCGCCATAATGGCCCCCATTGTTAGAGGTGCAGATACCGACCGCCATAACCTGGCAAGTCAGGCATCCGGCCTATGGGCAATAGCCGCCGGAATGGCTTACAACATTAAAGACGATCAGGAGCTTTTAAAAGCAGGCATAGTAATTTACGACGCCCTGTACACCTGGGCCACACACCTCCAAAATGTAAAGCATACAGAAAGCCCCGTAGAGCAGCTATTAATAGAAGTATACCAGAAGTTCCTTAAAAAAAGCAGTACAGATAAAGTACCGGCATGGGCAAAAGAGCTGAAAACAATTATTCAGGATCAGATAGATACGAATCTTGCTTTAAGCTTAACCGGGATCTCTAACGAATTAAATGTGAATCCCGCATATGTATCCAGAGAGTTCTCCAAATACTTTGATGACCTTTCATTTGGCGAGTACATCAGGAAACTTCGCATAAACAAAGCAATTGCCTACATAGAAACAACCGATTATTCGCTTTCAGAAATTGCTTATCTCACAGGTTTTTCAGATCAAAGCCATTTCACCCGAATTTTCAAACTGGAAACGGGTATTAAACCTTCCCAGTTCAAAAAGAACAGGAAAGTTTAGTTCTTTTTCTGCTGACCAGGTGCGTATGGTTTTGCAGATTTCGATCCCGTACGTTTTTTCGCTTGCCCCGGAGGTACTTTACCACTATTTCCTGCGGTTCTTTGCGTATAGCACGACATTAAAAACATCATACTGCAAATAGTCAATACAAAATATATCTTTTTCATATTCATTTTTAGTCTGTATTGCTAATAACATGCCACAAATAGTAAATTCTGTACCAACAGTTAAATCTGTTCTATTTTAATTTTTCGCGATGCAGTACCATTGTTCATGCAAATTCAAATCAACAAAATACGTTTCGCAATATGCTGTATCTGCAGCCTGTTTATTTCTACAACCACTTCAGCTCAAAACCCGCAACCAACTTATCCAAAATTAGCTGGTTATGTAGGCATTGTTCATCCTATTGTATCCTTCAGTTCCGATGGCACCCATACCAACTTTAAAGACAGTTATATAGTTGGCTTGCCCATAGGCATCAACATTTGGAAAAGCGCTAAAATCGGTTTTTCCAGCGAAATAGTGCCGCTTATAAAGGCCACAAGCGCAAGCAGCAAGGTCAACAATGTGCTGTTTCACCCAGGCATCTTAGTTGCCCTGGGCAATGGATTTACTTTTGCCGGTCGACTCGCTTTTGAAACTTCAGGCCGATATGGCCTTACCCCAGTATTCAACAAAGTTGTAAAGAAAAACAAAGGCAGCAGTTACTTTGTAGCCATTCCCCTTCCTGCACGTTTTGGTAACGATCAATCTTCGTCTTACGGCGTAGGCTTTCAGTTTGGGATCGCATTTTAACAAGGACATGAAAAACAACGCAACATATAAATTAACCGACCTGGTCGTCTACTTTTTAAAGCTTGGCACCTGGGGTTTCGGCGGACCAGTTGCACTAGTTGGCTACATGCAGCGGGATCTGGTTGAGCAAAAAAAATGGATCTCTGAGGAGGAATACAAAGAAGGTCTTGCACTCGCTCAGCTGGCACCTGGGCCTTTGGCCGCGCAGCTGGGTATCTACATGGGTTTTGTTCATTACGGATTACTGGGCGCAACATTAGCAGGACTTGCTTTCGTAATCCCTTCCTTTATTATGGTGGTTATATTGGGTGTTGCTTATAAGCTCTATAGCGGTTTACCCGGCATGCAAGCCGTATTTTATGGGGTAAGCGCCTCGGTAATTGGAATTATCACGGTTAGCGCTTATAAACTGACCATTAAATCTGTAAGTAAACCAAACCTCGAAGCTGTTAAATCAAATTGGCTGCTTTGGGTATTTTACCTGTCCGGTGTGATCATTACTGTGATCATCAAGAGAGAAGATATTTTATTTTTTATCATCTGCGGTGTGGTTTACATGTTGGTTAAAGCGCCACCGCAATGGATTAAACGACCAGCCTCAGCTCCTTCCCTGATTTTACTGAGCGTTGGTTTCTGGCAATATGAGGGTAAAACACTGCAGCAGATTGGCTGGTTTTTCTTAAAAGCCGGTGCGTTTGTATTTGGCAGCGGACTGGCAATTGTTCCTTTTTTACATAGCGGCGTAGTTCAGGAATTTGGATGGCTTAATGAGCAGGAGTTTTTGGATGCTGTGGCTGTAGCAATGATTAGTCCCGGTCCCGTAGTCATTACAGTTGCCTTTATCGGCTATCTGGCAGCGGGTTTTCCTGGCGCTTGTGTGGCGGCATTGGCTACTTTTTTGCCTTGTTACCTTTTTACCGTTGCCCTGGCTCCTTCTTTTAAAAGGATTGCAAAAATTCCCAGTATAAAGGCTTTTGTTGATGGCATCACGGGTGCTGTAATTGGCGCACTGGTAGGTGCAGTGATCATTATAGCTACACGTGCAATTATAGATATACCAACTGCTACCATTGCTCTATTTTCTGCTCTTGCTTTAATTTATGTCAAGCAGATCAAAGAACCCCAGTTAATACTACTTGCGGCAATAATTGGTGTGGCTATAAAAGTCTTGTAAAGCCCCGCAAAAGACCTAAATATGAAATAGGAAGAACACAAACACCGATGCACACATTTTGTACCTCAGAACTTTAAGCGCATTAGAGATCTGCTTTGAAACAGTTTGTTCCGAAATCCCCAGTTGCTCTGCAATTTCCTTATGTGATAAGTTCTCTTCCCTGCTCAGCAGAAAAACTTCCCTCATTTTAGGAGGCACCGTACCGATGTATATAAAAAGGCAGCGAAATTGGTATCCTGTAATATGGTTTCTCGTTTAGTCCATAAGGTTGTAAAAAACTCCTGAATGATATCTTTTGCTTCTTCCTCGTCATTTAATTTCTTAAGTGCAGAATGTACAACAAGCGGTAATACCGCTGATAGATCATGGCATAAGCGGTCTGATCTCCATTCTTTAAAAGTCCGGTTAGCTCCTGATCCGAAAGCGTTCTGTAGCCTGCCATTTGTTAATTATACCTTTACAAATTGTTAACCCTTAGTAACAAATTTGTGTAATATTTTAATAATCACCACTATACAGAAGCAATATTTTTTCGCACTTCAATCACATATTCTAAAATTCATTTACCTTTACCATGCTATTTATTATGGAAATACTGATTGTAGAAGATGAACCAAGAGTTGCCAGCCTGATTAAAAGAGGGCTAGAAGAGCAGGATTTTAAAGTTACCCTCGCATTTGATGGTGAAATGGGAAAAAAACTAGCCCTATCTAAAACCTACGACCTCATTATCATGGACATCATCCTTCCCAAAATAAATGGACTCGATCTCTGTAAGGAAATAAGAGCTGCCCACCCTCATCTTCCAATAATAATGTTAACCGCTTTAGGCACGACCGACGATAAGGTTGACGGCTTTGATGCCGGTGCCGACGATTATCTGGTAAAACCGTTTGAGCTCCGAGAACTTCATGTACGCATTCGTGCGCTGCTTAAAAGGAACAACAACAGCCTGGTAAAACAAAGCACTTTATTAAAATATGCCGACCTGGAATTAAACAACCAGACAATGACTGTAACAAGATCCGGAACCGAGATTGCGCTTACCCCAAAAGAGCTAAAATTGCTCGAATACATGATGCAAAACGCAGAAAGAGTGTTATCCAGAGCAGAAATAGCCGACAAAGTTTGGAACACTCATTTCGATACAGGCACAAATTTTATTGATGTTTACATCAACTACCTCAGAAAGAAAATAGACCGGGATTACCCCAATAAACTGATACACACCAAACCTGGATTAGGCTTTATATTTAAATCAGAATAACCACGCTGATGAAAATCCGTAATAAACTAAGTCTCCTCTTCACCGCAATAATAGCAACCCTGCTGTTTGTTTTTGCAATGGCAGTATACCTATCCTACAGCCAAAACAGAGAAGACGAGTATTACAAGGAACTGCACAAAATTGCCATTACAAAGGCTAACCTGCTGCTCGATGCCAAAGTAGAGCCATCGGTTCTTCAACTCATCTACAGAAACTCACAAAATGTATTGTTTCAGGAAGAGGTGGCCATATACGATACCTCATTTCACCTTCTTTATCATGATGCTGTTGATATAGACAAGGTAAAAGAAAACTCAAATATGATCCACAAGATCATAGCCGAAAAACAAATACAGTTCTATCAGGGAAAAATGCAGGTAATTGGCCTATTGTACCAGCATAAAAATAGCAATTACGTAATTACCGCAGCAGCAACCGATCAGTATGGTTACGCCAAACTAACAAACCTGAAATACACATTAATTGTAGCCTTTTTCATCAGTATAATCCTCATTTACTTAGCCGGGCAGTACTTAGCCAGCAGGGCGTTAAAACCTGTTTCTGATATGGTAGATGAGGTGGAAGAAATAACGGCTACCAATCTCGATCTTCGCATTAACGAGGGCGGCGGCAAAGATGAAATTGCCGAACTGGCCGTTACCTTTAATGCAATGTTAAACCGCTTAGAGAAGTCTTTCGATGCCCAAAAGGAGTTCGTATCCAATATTTCCCATGAACTGCGCACCCCGCTAACAGCAATGCTTGCCGAGCTTCAGCTTACTTTAGGTAAAGAACGCCAAAATGCTGAGTATAAAGAATCAATACAGCATGCAATCAGCGATGCGCAAAAAGTAGTGCGCCTATCCAACAGCCTGCTAGACATGGCTAAGGCAAACTACGACCATACCGAAATTACATTTAAAAAACTCCGTCTCGATGAAGTTCTTCTGGATGCCAGAAACGATGTATTGCACACCTACCCCGACTATAAGGTAAACATCATATTCGAAAAAGAAATAGAAAACGACGATTCCATTTCCGTAAAAGGAAACGAATACCTGCTTAAAGTGGCCTTTATGAACCTGATAGAAAATGGCTGTAAATTCTCTGCGCAACACGAATGTACCATTGCCATAACCTACCACATGGATCATACCATATTAAGATTTCAGGACAATGGAACAGGCATCTCTGCCGATACAGTTTCAAGAATATTTGAACCATTTTATCGGGGTCAGAATCAGGAATATGCAGCCGGAAACGGAATTGGACTATCTCTTACAAAAAAGATCATAAACCTTCACCAGGGTACAATAACTGTAATTTCTGAACTGAACCAGGGCAGCGTATTTACCATCGAATTGAAGCATGCCTAAGCAACCATTAAAATTCTAATGGTTTTCTAATAACATTCTAAAACTACTCTAACCTTCCCTCCCAAGAGCTCTCAATACTTTTGCGGCACATTAGAAATAAGTAGTAATCTTAAACTATTATGCCATGACATTACATGAGATCGCCGTAAAAGACACAAGCCAGTACCTTCAAATCCTGGACAGCAATGAAAACGGACTTCAAGCCTCAAACATCAGTGCCAGACAACGCCAGTTTGGGTTAAATGAGATAGAGCATGAAAAGCCGCCATTATGGTATAAACAGCTCTTTCATGCGTTTTTAAACCCCTTTATTGGAATTTTAATTGTACTTGCTATAATTTCATTAATAATGGATGTAATTCTGGCCGATCCGGGTCAGGAAGAGTATAAAACTGTAATCGTGGTAAGCATTATGGTGATGCTCAGCTCTCTGCTCAGGTTTACACAGGAATACCGCAGCAATAAAGCCGCTAACCAGCTAAAAAGCATGGTTAAAACCACTGCAACAGTTTTAAGACAGCCCAGCGGAAAAACAGAAACAGATATTAAAGACCTGGTTCCGGGAGATATTGTTTTTATAAGCGCCGGAAACATGATCCCCGCTGACTGCAGGATCATACAATCTAAAGACCTGTTTATCAGCCAGTCCATATTAACCGGTGAATCCTTACCTGTAGAAAAAAGCAGCAATCCGCTTAAAACCACGGACAACAGATCAACCCTCGACTTCGAAAATATTTGTTTTATGGGCACCAACGTGGTAAGCGGTACAGCAAAGGCTATTGTTGTAAACACCGGCAACCTAACCTATTTTGGATCTATAGGCAAAGCAATTCTGGGCACACGCACCCAAACCAGTTTCGATAAAGGCGTAAACAAAGTGAGCTGGCTGCTTATCCGTTTTATGTTCATTATGGTTCCGCTGGTATTCTTTATCAACGGTTTAACTAAGGGCGACTGGATGCAAGCGCTTCTGTTCGGGATTTCTGTAGCTGTTGGCCTTACCCCGGAAATGCTTCCAATGATTGTTACTGCCAACCTTGCAAAAGGTGCAATAAACATGAGCAAGCGTAAAGTAATTGTAAAACGACTTAATGCCATACAAAACATAGGCGCTATGGATGTGCTGTGCACCGACAAAACAGGCACCCTTACAATGGACAAAATTATACTGGAGCGTCATCTTAACGTATTTGGAAAAGACGACGACGAGGTGCTAAAATGGGCCTATTTGAACAGCTATCATCAAACCGGATTAAAAAACCTGCTTGATATTGCCATTCTGGAACATGCAGAATTAAAAGATTTCATTAAAACAGATAACTATCAAAAGATTGATGAAATACCTTTCGATTTTAACCGCAGAAGGCTAAGCGTTATACTCGGTACAGATACCGGCAAACACTTACTGATTTGCAAAGGAGCCGTAGAAGAAATGCTGGACCTGTGCAGCCATGCCTTTGACCCCGGCGAAGACAAGCAGCTTCACATAGAGAACGATGCCATTGTTCCAATGGATCAAAAAATGAGACAGGCTATAATAGACACCTCCAGAAAGTTAAACGAAGAAGGGTTAAGGGTGTTACTGGTTGCCATTAAAGAATACGAACCACGCCCGCTCAACTACGCCGTTGCCGATGAATGCAATATGGTTTTAACCGGTTTTATAGGCTTCCTGGATCCGGCAAAACCATCGGCCAAGCCATCAATAGCAGCGCTTCAAAAACTAGGTGTAAACATTAGAGTACTAACAGGCGATAATGAAATTGTAACCAAAAAAATATGCCGCGACGTGGGTATACCGATAAACAGTATCCTGCTGGGCAATCAGATCGAAATCATGAGCGATGAGGAAATCATCAATCAAATTGATGACATCAGCATTATGGCCAAGCTTAGTCCAATGCAAAAATCACGCATTGTAAAATTACTACAGTTTAAAGGCCATACCGTAGGTTTTATGGGCGATGGGATTAACGACGCGCCTGCTCTTCGCAATGCGGATGTTGGAATATCTGTTGATACAGCAGTAGATATTGCTAAAGAAAGTGCCGATATCATTTTATTGGAGAAAGATCTGATGGTTTTAAGACAAGGCGTAATTTATGGTCGCCGCACTTTTGGCAACATCATTAAATATATAAAAATGACTGCCAGCAGCAATTTCGGCAATATGTTTAGCGTATTGGGTGCCAGTGCATTGCTCCCTTTCCTACCCATGCTACCTATCCATCTGCTGGTACAAAACCTGCTATATGATGTTTCTCAGATTTCTATTCCGTGGGACAGTATGGACAAAGAATTTATTGAAAAACCTCAAAAATGGAGTGCCAGGGGGATTAGCAAATTCATGATTTTTATAGGCCCTATTAGTTCGATTTTTGATTATGCAACCTTCGCGGTTATGTATTATGTTTTTTCAGCAAACACCATTGAAAAGCAAACGCTGTTTCAAAGCGGCTGGTTTATAGAAGGATTGTTATCGCAAACACTGATTGTTCACATGATCAGGACAAGAAAAATACCTTTTATACAAAGCTGGGCAACGGCTCCTGTAACAGCACTTACATCATTGGTAATGGTTATTGGCATATGCATTCCATTTTCGCCACTTGCCGAAAGTTTAAAAATGCAGGCACTGCCATTAAGTTATTTCCCATGGCTTATTGGAATACTGATAAGTTATTGTCTGCTTACCCAATTGGTAAAAGTTTGGTTCATTAAAAAATTCAATCAGTGGCTATAATTCGAAAAGAGATGAAAACAAAAAACAAATTAAATTACACACTCGGTTGCATCATAAGTGTAAGTTTATACGCTTGTAAATCTTTAGAAACCAATGGTGGTTTAACAACAAATATTATTTCTGTTCCTTGTAAAATCAGGCCTTCGGTTAAAGGTGTTCCGGAGCAGTTAAATACAAATTTTAGTGCGGCCTTGTACCTTGGCAGTAGAAAAGAAGGCGCAAAGAATGGGTTTAGTTACGGTGCTTTCAGCGGTCTTAGTGCCATAACTGTAAATCCTCATGTTATGGAAGATAAGATTGATTACGAATATGATGGGCTTGCCTTAAGTAACGGCATTGCCGGAATATACGACAATAAGAAAATCAATATAGGCCTTGCCTTGGGCATCGACATGCTAACTGATAAAAACAGGGCAAACTGGATATATCAAGGCAAGCCCTGGATAGGGATCCTGTTTGGGATTACACTAAATTAATTCCTAACGCATTTATGTACACACCGGGAGCAATTGCTTAACAATTGCTCAGGATCATCTTCGGGGTTCGTTCGGTTACAACCGAACCAACCCCGAAGATGATGCAACGTAACTGCGAACCAATCACGAGAGCAATAGCTAAGCAAGTGCTCAGCTATTAGTTCAATTTATCAAGGGGTTTTCTGTTTTTAACGGCTGAAGCTTTGTATTTGCTCGGAGAAAGTCCTGTTAATGACTTAAACTGTGCCGACAAGTGGGCGCTGCTGCTATATCCCATTTTAAAGGATATTTCATTCAGGTTCAATTCGCCGTACTCTAACAGTTCTTTTACTTTTTCTACTTTTTGCTGGATGATGTATTTCTCGATGGTTAATCCCTCTGATTCTGAAAACAATCTACTCAGGTAATTATAGTCTTTATTTAATTTATCGGCTACCAGATGCATCAGACTTTGATTAATCTCGCCCAGATCTGAATAGTGAACTAAATTGATTACTTCGTTCTTAATCTGCTCTACCAACTGGTTTTTTTCCTTTTCAATAAGTTCAAAACCTAAAGCCTGAAATTCGAAAGCAATATCTTTCAATTGTTCCTGATTGGGATCCGGAGCAACTTCTACTTTACCTAAGGTTATTTGTTTAACCGAAAAACCAAGATTCTGCAACCGCTCATTAACGATCATAATACAGCGGTCGCAAACCATATTTTTTACATATAAAGTCATATCTAATCAGCTAGTATCATACTTCTTCGGCTTTGTAACCGGCTTTTTCTAAGGTACCAATTATTTCTGTTGCTTTAAGCTCATCCTCGGCCTCCACTTTTAAAATTTTATCCGGGTTTTCAAGATCTACTTCCCAGTTTTCTATGGTATTTAAGCCGTTTAAATGAGGCGTTACGGTTGCAATACAACCTGTGCATTTAATATTTGTTTTGAATTTTAAAGTTTGCATTTTTTTTGAGTTTAATTGTTGTTATTATGTTATGTTTTGAATTGTTGTTGTAATGGTACTATGCCAGTCATTCGGCTAACACACTCGTCGTCATCCCGAGGAACCGAGGGATCTCTTGGTTAGGCTAGTTTGCTTCAAGGCTACTTCAAGAGATCTCTCCTATCGTCGAGATGACGATCGAGCTACATGACGAGCGCATCCATTACAACTTCGCAAATTTCAATCTTAAGCTATTACTTACTACCGATATAGAACTTAACGCCATAGCCGCACCGGCAATCATTGGGTTCAATAAAAACCCATTAACCGGGTACAATACCCCTGCAGCAATTGGAATTCCTATCAGGTTGTAAATAAACGCCCAGAACAAGTTTTGTTTAATAGTTCTAACAGTTTTCTTAGACAATTTTAACGCCTTTGGCACCTGCAAAAGATCTGAAGATATCAGCGTGATCTTTGCCACATCTATGGCAATATCAGAACCCCTGCCCATTGCGATCGACACGTTTGATTGTGCCAATGCCTGGCTGTCGTTTATACCATCGCCTATCATGGCAACCACCTTGCCTTCGGCCTGTAGTTTTTTTACAAACTCAGCCTTATCAGATGGCAATACTTCTGCTACAAAGTTTTCTATACCAGCTGCAGCAGCCACCGCAGCAGCAGTTTCCTTATTATCACCGGTAAGCATATAAACCTCAATGCCCTGCTTAATAAGTTTTGAAACCGCCTCTTTTGAGCCTTGTTTTATCTGATCAGCAATTGATACTACTGCCAGCACCTGCGTTTCATTGGCAAAATAAATTACCGTTTGGGCCTGATCTTGTAATACTTTAGCCTGATCTTTCAATTCACTGGATATTAACTGATTATGATCAGTTAATATTTTATGGCTTCCGGCCCAGTACTTCTTACCGCTGTAAACTGCGGATACCCCTTTCCCGGTTAAACTATCGAAATCTGTAATGCCTGCAGGTTTTACACCATCCTTTTTAAGGTGATTAAAAATTGCTTCGGCCAATGGGTGTTCCGAACTTTGTTCCATAGCAGCAAACACCTGTTTTAACACATCTGCATTTTCTGGTAAAGTACTGGCCCAGTGTATAGAAGTAACTTCTGGTTTACCCTCTGTAATGGTTCCGGTTTTATCTAAAACAATGGCGTTTACTTTGTAGCCAAGCTCAAGCGCTTCGGCATCTTTAATTAAAATACCGCTCTCTGCACCTTTGCCTATTCCAACCATAATTGCTGTTGGTGTTGCCAGTCCTAACGCACAAGGACAAGCAATCACCAATACAGTAACCATAGCCAGTAACCCTTGCGTAAAGGCATGTTCGCCGCCAAATAACAGCCACACACCCAGCGTAATTATAGCAATCAGCATCACTATAGGTACAAATATCCCGGCTACCTTATCAACCAGTTTCTGAACCGGTGCTTTAGAGCCCTGGGCTTCCTGTACCAGCTGAATAATATGTGCCAGCATGGTTTCGCTGCCCACTTTTTCGGCTATAAAGCGGAAACTTCCCTTTTGATTAATGGTACCTGCAAAAACGTTATCGTCCTTTTGTTTAGAAACCGCGACAGGTTCACCGGTAATCATGCTTTCATCTACAAATGAATTTCCTTCGTAAACCTTGCCATCCACCGGGATTTTTTCTCCTGACCTGACCAGTAGTTTATCGCCCGCTTTTACATCCGCAACCTCTATTTCTTTTTCTCCCTCATCCGTAATCAGCATCACCGTTTTTGGCTGTAACCCAATCAGTTTCTTAATGGCAGATGAAGTATTGGATTTAGCACGTTCTTCGAGTAGTTTACCAAGCATGATAAACACAATAACTACCGCAGCAGCTTCGTAATAAACATGTGGATGCAAGCCTCTTTGGTGCCAAAATTCAGGATAAAAGGTATTAAACACACTGAAAATAAAGGCGATACCGGTACTTAATGCCACCAGCGTATCCATATTTGCCCTGCTGTGTTTTGCTTGTTTAAAGGCGTTTATAAAGAAGTTTTTACCGAAGTAAAAAACTACCGGGGCAGATAATACCAGCATAATGTAATTGGCATAAGGCATATCCATAAAAAGCATGCCTATTACTACTACAGGTATGGTTAATATTCCTGCGGCAATTATTCTCTTTTTTAACGCTTTATAATTGTCGGCCTGTACTTGCTCTTGTTTTTCGTTTCCTTTCTCAGTATCCAGAATTAAGTCGTAGCCTATGGATTGAACAACCTTTTGCATTCCCTCTGGTTGGATCACCCCTGCATCATAGGTTACTTTTACCTTTTGGGTAGCATAATTTACTTCAGCTTGTTTTACACCGGTTTGTGCGCCTATCATAGATTCTACACTTACCGCACAACTGGCACAAGTCATCCCCAGGACGGGAAAAGAAGTGGTTTCTATATTTTCTTGTAATGCCATAATCTTTCTATTATTTACAATACAAAGATACCATGGCCGGGGCCCGAAGGGATTATATAATATGGTAATTAGTTTATATAATTCTGCACCACACAAAAAGCAGCCTTAAACTACATTAATGTCAATCGAATTTCGTGTTTCATAATTAATAAAGAAGTTTTATGTTTAATAAACCGTTTTAAACTTACCAAATGTTACAGACAAAATTAAAAGCCCAAAGCCAATACCTACTAACGAACCTTTTAATAAATCAGACAATCCTACGTAACGAGAAATGATTTGTGTAATAGCAATTACAAACAATCCAATTGACAATAGAATTAGTGCATTTCTTCTTGATATTCTTTTCATTTTGCTTCCTTTATCTATTTAAAATTACCATTTTATTAAACTAATTTAGCTTTCAACATCATCGCTGCTTTCGTATAACCTCCTTCTGATCCATCTACAAAATGAACATGTCCATCCACCAGATCCCGCACATAACAAGACATGATCGCATCATTACTAATGTGAACACCATATATAATCTCTCCTTCTTTTTCCAATATATCCAGTGCACGGAGCAGTTTCAATCTTTGTGTATCATTCCCAGAAATTACGGTATTTATTTTTCCATCAATCACCAACGTATCGGACATTTCTACCAGACGGTTCAGATAATCCTTGCCATGTGCTGTAAGAAAATAGATGAAGCCATAAAAATTGATCAGCCAGGTACGGATCAGTTCAAAAAACCTGATCTCTCCCATCCTTGCACGCATTTCTCGATTTAGGCGGTTAAATGTAGTATTGAGTTTAAGTTTGGCAACTGAAATTGGCTGCCGCTTCCGTGGTTCCCCATAAATATCATCTAACAATGCAACCACTTTACTAAACACCAGTGATTGCGTCCTGTTTTTGCCAGAGACAACCAAAAGTGTGACCACCTCACTACTATTTTCAGGAGGCCCGATCTTATCCCATCGGCATTGCATCCCGCTAAGATCCAGAACCTCAGTAACATCCCCCTGTTGGGCAAACAAATAGTCTTCAGCCTTGATCAGTCGTTCGGCATAACTTAATCCAGTTCCCAGAACTACAGGAATGGAAAAAGATCTTGCAATGTTGAACTTACTGATCCTAAGTTCATTCCCTTTGCTATAAATTTGCTGTACGGGCAAGGTACCCACCCGGAGTTCAAGCCCAAAGTTAAGCAGAACATTTTCTTTATAAAGCAATAGCAAATCCATCAACACATCTAATACCGATGGAGGAACTATAAAGGTCGCGCCATCCCCGCCAAAAAAGAACGGAACCGTTATCCCTCTTTTAAATACGAAATTCAGCACTGCCACAATGCTACCGGTAGCCAGTAGATTAACAGTTTCATGCTGTCCCTGAATTACAGCTTTAGTAGATCCCTTAATGTCAGTAATGATCACATGCCAATCCTGGGGCACCTGATAAAACAAGTCCTCATTTCTTATCAATTCAGCCAGAGGCAGTTTATATTCTGGCAATTGATTATAAAATAAATCACTGGTTACCTGCATAATAAAAAAACCAGAAGGGTTGATTTGAAATTACAACAAATCCACGACAAAACAACACACCAACAAAAACGTAAAAATATAGTACCCGTTGAGACATCTATGTGAATTAACCCGGTATTGTGTTTTGGTTTTGGATAAGATTTAAAAAACCGTTTTTCTAATTTTGAAAAGATAAACCAGAAGAGTTAAGTCATACACAATAGGTATTAATAGATATGACCACCTGCTTGGCAGTATTGAAGAGTTTCAGGAACTAGCTTCCGTCTTCATTAAAAGGTTCTTCTCCATATAGCATGTGGTCGCAAGCAATGATGATCTTATCCAGATTAGCTCGGAGTGCGATGGATTGTTTTTTAACATCGAGAAGCCCTTCCTGGAGGGTTTCAAAGTTTTGCTGTTCTATCAGATCGGGGTTAGTTTGTTCGCACATTGATTTTAGTGAAAAAAAGGTTAAATGCTGAATTAACGGTTTTTGTAGTTTGTTTTCTATTTGAGCATCTGAATTATGATTTCCGGTACTATTATATACGGTTGTTTAAGCGAATTGGTTTTAAGGCCGAATTTTTCTTAATGGACAGGCGGATTTACTCTAAAGCTGCCCTTAAGTGTCCATTTTTTCAGTAAGATATTTCCAATATCTTTTTGGGACATGCTGCACATGTAATTTTGTGTTTTTTCTGGCCGCGATATTGGTGCTTTTAAAATAATCTTTCCATAATGTGGCATAGAGATTTTCTTTGATGGCATGCAGTTCCCCGGTTGTTTTTTGCAAGTTCTTTTCTTCTTCTGGAGTGAGGTTCACTTCTTCAGCTTTTTCCAGGTTATAATATAATCCATAATGTCTTTTCAAGTCGTAAATGATCCACTGCTGATCTGCATAACGGTTCTTAAAATGGTTCATGATCAAAGGGAGCACATTGAAGTCCGGGTCTATAACGCAGTAAAAAATTCCATCAGCAGAATGTTGAAATCGTATGAAAGCTTCCATCCTGTGTTTCTCTCTTTCAACCTTCCTGGCTGTTTGTGCTACCGCCAAGACATGGGTATTGCCATAATTGCCCTCTGATCCGGCTGGGTTTGAAAATATATAACAAGTAAACTCAAATAGACTGCTGTAAGCCTGAGCTGATTCTGAGAGGAAGGTGCAGTAGAATCTTCTCATCCAACCTCTGTCTAATTTCTTTTTTAATCCTGTCCATACCCTATCAGCCTTTTTCTGATCCTTATATACATGGAATTCCGTGGTGAAGGCATCCGGTTGGTAGTATTTTTCCAATTGCAGCATGATCTTTCCTGGTTTTCTTTCAAACCATTCAAAAACTGCACACAGCAAACTTTCTAAACTGCCATCGATCACGTATATCATTAAAGTTGCAGGATTAAAATAAAATCAATTGTTGAACATCATTCTTTAAATATTTACTCTGGCTCTCCGCTAATATAAATGACTTGATCTGCGTACCCTGGTAATCTTTAAGCTGATAGGGAGTATCTGCGCATTTGATAAAATGTTTTGCCCTGTTATAGGCAACCCCTATTTTCTTAAGCTGGTCGATCCGTAACTTTCCGAATTTTCTGGCTTGTACAATTTTTTTTGCTGAGCTCACTCCAATTCCAGGGATGCGCAGAATCATTTTATAAGCGGCCACATTGATATCTATTGGGAAAAACTGAAGGTTTCTAAGCGCCCAGCTAAGTTTTGGGTCTATATCCACATCCAGGTGTGGGTTGGCATCGTTCAGGAGTTCGTTAACGTTAAAACCATAAAAGCGCATGAGCCAGTCAGTTTGATATAATCTGTTCTCACGAATTAGCGGAGGCTGAGTGCCAATAAGCGGCAGACGATTGTCATGGCTAATCGGAATATAACCTGAATAATAAACCCTTTTCAGAGAGAAGTTTTTATAAAATGCATCTGCGGTATGCATAATGTCTTTATCTGTTTCAGGTGTTGCACCGATTACCATTTGGGTGCTTTGCCCCGCAGGTACAAATTTAGGAGTACTTTTAATCAGCTTTTTTTCGTCGTTGAATTGTACGATTTGATTTTGTACAAATCCAAGTGGGCGCTTTACGTCTTCATGGCTCTTTTCCGGGGCAAGTAATTTTAGTCCCTTTTCTGTAGGCATCTCCAGATTGATGCTCATTCTGTCTGCATAAAGACCAGCCTCCCTGATTAATTCTTCGCTTGCACCGGGAATCGTTTTCAAATGAATATATCCATTGAAGCGTTCTTCCACTCTTAATTTTTTAACGACTTTGAGTAAGCGCTCCATCGTAAAATCGGCGTTTTTAAAAATTCCAGAGCTTAAAAAAAGTCCTTCAATAAAGTTTCGTCTGTAAAAATTGATGGTTAGGGATACAACTTCTTCTACAGTAAAAGCTGCGCGTTCAATGTCGTTACTTTTTCTTGAAACACAGAAAGCACAATCATAAATGCAATGGTTGGTCAGGAGAATTTTTAAAAGAGAAACACAGCGTCCATCCTCTGTATAGGTATGACAAATTCCAGAAGCATGGCTATCACCAAGTCCTTTATTGTCGTTTTTTCTCGTTCCCCCGCTTGATGAGCATGATACATCATATTTTGCTGCATCAGCCAGTATATTTAACTTTTCTCTAATCCGCTCAGACATCTTTCTAAATTTTACTAACAAAAGTAGTTATATTTGCTAATAACATTAGTAACATCAATAAGGTTTAAAATATTTTGCTTAAATCATTCCGATTATTCATATAATTCAGGAGTATGATTATTTTACCTTTAACATATAGCCAAGGCCATAAACATTCTCGATAGAGATTTCTTTGGATGCTCTAAATAACCTTCTGAGCCTGGAGATGAAGACTTCGAGGCTTTTTCCGTTAAAATAATCATCATTTCCCCACAGCGCCAACAGAATATCCTTTTTCTTTACCAGCTGGTTGAGATTACCTAAAAGATAATCCAATAATTCTGATTCTCTTAAAGTGAGTGATACCTCGTTGTTATCTGGCAGCAAAACATACAACTGCTTTTTATTGTATTTGATGTCGGCAATACGGATAAATTCCGGTTGGTCACCGGATCTGTCAGAAGAATTGTTGGATAACTTATCGATGATATTCCCAATTCTCAGTACGAGCTCTTCAATTTCAAAGGGTTTGGCAATATAATCTATTGCCCCTATTTTGAGCCCCCTGAGGCGGTTATCTTTCTCGTTATGGGCTGTTAAAAAGAAAAAGGGTTGGTTTTTATTGATTTTCATGATCTCGGTAGCTAAATCAAATCCGTTTAGATCTGGCAGCTGAACGTCAATGATGATCAATTTATTGGTCAATTGGTTAGCCGCATAATAAGCTAATGCCTCATTAGCAGTTTTAAACCATTGCACACTAAAGCCCCTTAACTTAAGGTATTCAGAAACAACATTTCCTAAATCTATTTCATCTTCTATTATAACAATATCGTAAATCATATATAGACCATAAATTCTGTGCCCTCACCTATTTTTGTTTTCACGTCCATTCTCCAACCATGAATATCCAGACATTCTTTTACGTAATATAATCCAAGCCCAAGCCCGGGAATGGTACTGTCCTGGTTTGACCGGAAGAACTTATCGAATATTTTTTCTTTAACATCATCTTCAATTCCGGTTCCATTGTCGGCAACATGGAGCACATAATTTCCCTGCTGTTCATCAATAAATACTTCGACATGCTTATGGGCACTATGGTTATATTTAAAAGCATTATCAAACATATTATTCAGCATAGTTGTGAACACAAAAGAATCGATCCGAACCAGTATTTCAGCGCTATATGGATCAAATGTAATGCGATCTGATGGACTAAGCTTTACCTTATAATCATTTATCAATACCATAACCGAATAGTTCAGATCTGTTTCTACCAGATTTGCCTTCTTTTTGAGCACTGATAGCTCCAACATCTGATTGATATGCGATTCCAGCCGGCGGGCCTGCCGTTCTACAATGTGAACAAGTGCTTTTACACGCGGCCTGTCGTTCAGCACAACATCATCATCGAGGCTTTTACTTGCCACCAGGATTGTAGTAATCGGTGTGTTGAATTCATGCTTAATGCTGTTCAGAAAATCGGACTTTATTTCGGCCTCTTTTTTCTGCCTCATCCAGTTGATGTAAGTATAATAATTTATGCCAACAGTTATGAGAATACATATTGCCACCAATGAAAATGTAGGAAGCATCTGATAGGCAACCCTTAACATGCGGTAAGGGTGATCAGCAAAAAGGCTAAACGTAACCCTGTAATCGTATTTTAGCTTGTCGCTTACAGAAAGATTGGTTACCCTGTTTTGAGGTGTGGGGTTGGCGAGCTCACCATCAATAATAGCCCCATAGTTTGCTTTATTCTTTTCTTTAAAAAATGCTTTTTTACTGTCAAAGATGAAAATATCTCCTATACGGTTGTCAAAGTTTATTTCTATTGATTGAAACGTTAGTAAATAACGCATATTGGTATCCAGGGAGTTCCGAATAACGATCGACTTGAAAACACTGTCCATGTTACTCTTCATCCTTAAAACATTGAAAAGTGTATCACTTACCCGCATGGCCAATTGATCAAAGGTTTTCTTATCTTTAAGATAAGCCGCACGTAGGTTGGGCATATTCCGGCTTAGAATAGAATCAATGATTTTTCCACCACCGGGATACACTTTGTCGGCAGGTATGCTCCTCCCGTATTCGTCATTAAGCAGCGTTTTTTCCTTTAAGTTGAAGTCTCTGTCGCGTAAAGTGTATGTATTGTAAATTAACCTTGCCTGCACAACTATGAGGATCAAAAAGCTGACTAACACTATGCTCTTATATAGGCGACTTGTCATTTTTCAATAATTCAATTTGCTTTAAAAGTAGGGTAAGTTTTTTTATTTTTCTTACTGTTAAGCTTTTGTTAGGCTTCTGTTAGGTTTCCATTCGACAAGTTTATTCTTTATTCACTATAAATTTGCACTGACCAATTTCAAAACAGAAAAAATGACTATTAAAAGAATTTTAGTTTTATTGTTACTGATTTCAGGACTTTCTCCTTTAAAATCATTACATGCGCAGCAAAAAGCGCCGAATAAATCGCTCCCTGCACTTCAACAGGATTTTGTAGACCTCGGATTTGGCATGTTCATCCACTATGGGATGCCTACTTTTATGAACCAGGACTGGTCGGATCCTGATGCAGCCCTTTCCCTGTTCAAATCACCTAAGTTTGATGCCGATCAGTGGGCTAAAGCAGCAAAATCGGCAAACATGACCTATGGATGCTTAACAACCAAACACCATAGCGGTTTCCCTATCTGGAATACCAAAACTACGCCTTATAATGTGATGCATACGCCATTTGGACGTGATGTGGTAAAGGAATATGCCAATGCTTTCCGTAAAAATGGCTTAAAAGTAATGCTTTACTATTCCATTCTGGATACCCACCATGGCATCCGCCCCAATCAGATCACTGCTGAACACATTCAAATGATCAAAGATCAGATCACCGAATTGCTCACCAATTATGGTGAAATAACGGCCCTGGTTATTGATGGATGGGATGCGCCATGGTCAAGAATCTCGTATGATGATGTACCATTTGAGGACATCTATCACCTGATCAAATCACTACAACCCAATTGTCTGGTAATGGATCTTAACGCGGCAAAATACCCGGCAGAAGCACTTTTTTATACCGACATCAAATCGTATGAGCAGGGCGCAGGGCAATTCATTTCTAAAGAGCACAATAAGCTGCCGGCTTTGGCATGTCTTCCATTGCAGGAAAACTGGTTTTGGAAAACATCTTTCCCGGGTACACCGGTTAAAAATGTAGACGAGCTTGTAAATAAATTTATTATACCGTATAACAATGCTTACTGTAACTTCATCCTTAATGTAGCCCCAAATGCAGATGGCTTGATTGATGAAAATGCCGTGCAGGCTTTAAAAGAAATAGGCAAGCTTTATAAAAAACCTGAAAAGCTTCCGCAGGTACCGGAGCATGCTGCACCGATCATATCAAGTAACCTTGCTAAACATGTTAAAAGCAACAGCAGCTGGAGTGATGACATGAATATTATGGATTTTGCCAATGATGATAATTTTGGAAGTGCCTGGGTTTCAAATTCCGAAGTAAAATCGCCATGGTATGAGCTCAATTTTGAAAAGGCCAAACCTGTAAATATGCTGGTGATTACTCAGGGAAGGAATACAAAAAGTGCCTATACCATACAATACTTTGCCAGTGGAAAATGGCAGCCGCTTAAAACCGAAAAAGTAGACCAAAACAGCAAAATTCAGATTTTCCGCTTCGACAGACTTTGGGCAGAGAAAATAAAATTAGCTATCCAATCTCCTGATGGCCCACCATCTATTGCCGAAGTTGGTGTTTATAATGAAAGGAGATAAAAGCCGCTAAGGTTCCCAAATATTACTTTATAAAAAGTTTCTTTATGATAAATTCAGTTTACTGACGTTACTAGTATAGTATTACTGAATTATTATGAAGAGACTTTTTGCTATTATATCACTGTTATCTATTATCAGCTCCCACCAATTATTTGCCCAGACCGGTTTCGAACAACTCATAAACGCAGGACCTGCCGATGCCACAAAACTTGTTGATGCTTATTCCAAGTCTCTTTTTAAGGGATTTGGATTGGGTATGAACAGTGGGTGGACAAACAGTGCCCAGACCCTCGGACTGTCCCATTTTGAGTTGCGTGTTACCGGAACTGGTGTAATAGTACCTGCCTCTGGCAAATCATTTGACGTTACCCGGATCGGTTTGTCGAGCAACCTGCGTCCAGCGAACCCCAATGACGTCATTTCACCCTCCTTTAGTGGCAGCACCAGAGCTAATGGGCCTTTGATGGATGTTTATGATGAGAATAACAACAAACTGGTTTCTTTTGAATTACCCAGTGGGATGCTGGAGAATTATGTACCTACACCACAGATCCAGTTAACTGTAGGCCTGCCCGCCAATACAGATGTTACTATTCGGGCTGCGCCAAGGTTTACAATTGGCCGGAAAATAGGTTCGGTTTCTCTGATTGGTTTTGGAATTAAACATAATTTTATGCGCGATTTATCTAAGGATGCGCCTTTTGATCTCGCCTTGGCCTTCAGTTACAATAACCTGAAATATAAGAAATCACTCAACCTGCAACCACTTGAAAATTCGGTGCCGCAAGACAGCGAACAGTCTACAGACTTTTCCGGACAAGAGATTTTTGGGAACTTTAACAACTATCTATTCCAGGCATTGATATCCAAACAGTTTTCAGTGTTCACCCCCTACCTGTCTTTAGGCTACAACGTGTCGAGCGCCGATATGGGACTGAGCGGAAACTACCCGATAATAAGCGGTTATAATGGTGACCAGGTTACTTATAAAACATTTTCTAATCCCGTAAGGATTGAGAGAACCTACCTAAAAGATTTTCGTGTTGATGCGGGTTTTCAGGTTAAACTTCCTATAGTCAGGTTTTATGCTTCTTATGGTGTTTCTGGAAATTACGGTATTGCCAATGCGGGCATCGGTATCGGCCTTTAATATCTTTTATTTATATAATTTGGAATTGGCATGACGAAAAGCCGGTTATCAAATAACTACTTTTGTGGTATGACGCAAAAAAGATATCTGTTCTTAATTTTAATACTTGGTTCACTCACCGCTCTCGGCCCCTTTTCTATCGATATGTATTTGCCGGGTTTTAAAGCAATAGCCAAAGACCTGAATACCACCGATGCGAAGGTAGCCTGGTCGTTATCAAGCTATTTTATAGGTATCTCTGCTGGTCAGTTACTTTATGGACCATTGTTAGATCGTTTTGGTCGTAAGAAACCCCTATTTATTGGTTTACTGGTATATATTCTGGCAGCTGCCGGATGTGCGCTGGTTAAAGATATTGACTCGTTTATTGTATTGAGGTTTGTTCAGGCAATTGGAAGCTGTGCGGCTACTGTTGCATCGGTTGCCATGGTTCGCGATTTGTTTCCTGTTAGTGAAAATGCCAAGGTATTTGCCTTATTGATGCTTGTGCTTAGCGTTTCGCCTATGATTGCTCCTACCGTAGGTGGCTATGTTACGGTGGCTTTTGGCTGGCATACAGTGTTTTTGATTTTACTGGGCTTAGGCTTGTTTAATTTGATAGCCAGCTGGCTCTGGTTGCCCGAAAGTTATAAGCCGGACACCACCATGTCATTAAAGCCTAAACCCATAATAAACAACTTTATAGCGGTGTTACGTGAACCTACATTTTACACGTATGCGTTTACCGGAGCTATGGCATTTGCTGGTTTGTTTGTATACATTACCAGCTCTCCTATTCTTTTTATGTCGCTATTTAAAGTGAAAGAAGAGACTTATGGATGGATCTTTGCCTTTCTTTCTGTAGGGTTTATTGGCGCAAGTCAGGTAAATACATTGATGCTAAGGAAATATAAAAGCGAGCAATTGATTTTTGCCGCTTTAATTGGGCAGGTTATTACGGTAATTGTATTTTTAATTGGCAGTATTAATGGCTGGTTCGGGCTTGCCGAAACTATTGGTTTTCTGTTTGTTTTCTTATGCTGTTTAGGAGTTGCCAACCCGAATGCTTTGGCGCTTTCGCTTGCTCCTTTTTCAAAAAATGCAGGTAGTGCATCTGCGTTGATGGGCGCGCTTCAAATGGGATTAGGAGCATTGGCATCGGCATGTATTGGCTTTTTTGAGCAGACATCGGCTGTGCCGATGGTTTTGATTATGACAGTGACCTCTGTTATTGCGCTTACTGTACTTTTTTTTGGAAGAAAGAATATTGTGGCAGCGCCAGCGGGTAATTAGTTTTTTTTCTCGACGATCGCCTTATAGCGACCGCTAAATATTTCTCCTCCCCTGCGTAGGGGTATAAGTAAATCATGTTGTCTTACTCTAAAACAAGACAACAATGAACATCAAATCTTTTATAACAGCATCAGTATTATTAGCTACCGGTCTAGTTGCAAATGCGCAAAATCAAATGCCAGGCAAAATGCATATTGGTATTGTGTATCCTTTAAGTACTAACGGAACACATGCCCCTTTAGATACCAATAACCTTTCTTTTAACTTACTTGGAGGAGTATCTGCAGCTGAACGTGGTTTGGCCTTTGCAGGGCTTTCGAATGTGGTATTACATGATGCCAAAGGGTTCCTGTTTGCAGGATTTTCTAATCATGTAATCAAAAATGCAGACGGCGGACAATTTGCTGGTTTCCTTAACACTTATGGCGGTGGCGATGGTTTTGCTTTTGCAGGCTTTGCCAACATATCATCAGGGAATGTAAAGGGTGCTCAATTTGCTGGTTTCGCCAACATTGCTAAAGAAATGAATGGTGCCCAGTTTGCAGGCTTCGGCAATGTGGCCAAAGGGGGAACAGCATCTCAGTTTGCAGGTTTCATCAATATAGCAAAAGGTGTGAAAGGTTCTCAAATGGCTGGCTTCATGAATGTAGCCAAAGATGTAAAAGGATCTCAAATTGCAGGCTTTATAAATATTGCCAAAAAGGTTAAAGGCGCCCAGATAGCCGGTTTTATAAACATCGCAGAGAGCAGTGATTTCCCGATAGGTATTGTAAACATTATAAAAAACGGGGAGAAAAGTATTGGGGTAAGCACCAACGACAACCTGACCACCATGCTAACCTTCAGATCGGGAGGCAGAGTACTTTATGGTATTCTGGGAGTTGGATACAACTTTAAAAACGACAAAGAAGTATATGCAGCTGAGGCCGGTATGGGAGCTCATTTTTTCCAGTCAAACAGCTTCAGGTTAAATACTGAATTAACGGCGATGAGTTTAGAGAGCTTTAAACATGGAGAATATTTTAGTTCGTCCTTTCGCGTATTACCTGCTTTGAAGATCGCTAAATTTCTGGAGATCTATGGCGGTCCGTCTCTTAACTACGTAAACACCAATACCATTGAGGGTAAAGATTTAAACAAGCACTACATATCTAAATGGGGTAACAAAGGAAACGACTTCCAGGGACTATATGTAGGCTATACCGGAGGTATTCAGGTAATCTTTTAACCTAATGCAACCTTTAATTGAAATTAACAATCATCGTTTATAACACACAAAAACCAAACTACTATGAGAAACCTATTATTGTACGTTTACATCAGTCTGCTTTTTATCTCCTGTTCAAAAGACAGACTAACAGCCAGCGGTGATAAGATCACAGAGGAACGTAACCCAGGCAACTTTACCGGTATAAATGCAAGTGGCTCCAACCCTGTCCATGTGGTTTATGGCGCCGATTTTAAGGTGGTATTAAAAGGATCTGACAACCTGATCCCTCACTTTAAAACCAAGGTTATGAGCAGCGTATTGTATCTGGAATATGAGCGCACAAGTGTACAACATGACGATATTGAGGTATTTATTACCATGCCTTTGATAGACCGTGTTTCGTTAAGCGGTAGCGGGGAGGTTGAAATAAAAGGTCAGTTTCCTGATGTTGATACATTTAGGGCTTCTCTTAGCGGATCCGGAGAAATTGAGGTTGACGAGACCTTTAATGCCAGACAGGCAAAAGTAGATATTTCGGGTTCTGGCAATGCAGATCTGGAAAAGCTAAATGCTAAAAATGCCGACATAGACATATCTGGAAGTGGTGATGTGAAAATCAAAGTACAGGATCTGTTAAAGGCTGCAATAAGCGGCAGCGGTAAAGTATACTACTGGGGTAGTCCACAGGTTAATTCCGATATCAGCGGTTCTGGAAAAGTAATTAAATTTTAAAAACTACGGTCATGGCTTCACTTCAATCAATTTGGCAAAACTTCATCTCTACATTCGGAGCAGCAAGAATTCCGATTAATGACATCCATCAGCTAGAGAAAAGTGCCCCCGACTTACTGATATATGCATTGCCGTTGGTGTTCTTTTGCACGGCTTTGGAATGTGGATTTTCTCACTTTGCTGAACATAAAAGCTATGAGAAGAAAGAAACCATAGGTTCACTTTTCATTGGCCTTGGAAATTTAGCTGTTAACCTTTTAATGAAAGCAATATTGCTTTACGGTGCAGTGTGGATTTACAATGTTTTGCCATGGCGCATGCATTTGAGCTGGTGGAGCCTGATTCCGTGTTTTATCATTTATGACTGCTGCAGTTACTGGTCGCACCGCATATCTCATTTCAACAGGTTCTTTTGGGCAACACATGTAGTGCACCACTCGGCCGAGCATTACAATTTAACGGTGGCTTTCAGACAAAGCTGGGTGCAGCATTTTAAAACTGTATTTTTTATACCGGTGGCTTTAATGGGTTTTAACCCGGTTATATTCTTTGTTGCCAGTCAGTTGAGCACGTTATATCAGTTTTGGGTACATACCGAAGCCATTGGAAAATTGCATCCTTTTATTGAAAAGTACTTTGGTACGCCATCTAACCACAGGGTGCATCACGGCAGTCAGGAGAAATACCTGGATAAGAACTTTGGTGCTACGTTTATGATCTGGGACCATTTGTTTGGCACTTTTCAATATGAAGAAGAAAAGCCCGTGTATGGCCTTACTACGCCTGTAGGCAATAAAACGAATCCTTTTATTTTGAACTTTCATGAATACAGGGACATGATAAAGGATGTGAAGCAGAGCGATGGGATTAAAGAAATGCTTTTCTTCATTTTTGCCAGTCCGGGTAAGATTTACAGACACAAACTTGCCAATATTGAGCAGGCCGATAAAGCTCCGGTTTTAGATAAAGCAACTTACCTTAAGAACAAGGGAATAAAGGTTTTAAAGTTTGCAGGTATGCTGCTGGTGATCATTTTATTGCTTAGTGAGTCGTTAGATGTTTTAAGCCAGCCTTTAAAGAAAGCGGTTGAAGCTGAAACCTCGGCCCTGCCTACTCCTATTGGAGAAAACCTGTTGTTTTTTCTGCAGAGAAACCCTGATGCCAATACGGTAATTTATGAGCTTAACTTTAAAAGTGAAGGGGTTTTGGATCGTGAAAACCCAGTTAAAGGATCGTGGATCAGGTATGCAGAGCAAGGCAAATACAAAGAGCTGACCGGTATTGAGCGCAGGTTTGCCTATGGGGTAAAATGTAAAGCTTTGGAGAATGGGGAATTTGAGATCAGGTTGGTTGCGTATAAAAAGCTGCCATTGTATCTTAAAAGGTCTGAAATTGATAATAAATATAAGATTTATATAAAGGATGAGGGCAAGGATTTATTGTTGAAACGGGTTTTTGTTAGGGTAAATGGTGGTTCGTTCTGGTTCCCAAAGGTAGAGTACATTGATTTGATAACAGTGAATAGCGCGTCAGGGATTGAGATTTTAAAGCGGATTGAGATTTAGGGGCGGGCGGGCACGCCTGGGTAATCGCCACGTCATCCTGAATTTATTTCAGGATCTCTCACTAGAAAGGCGTAATAGCGCTTCCGAGATCCTGAAATAAATTCAGGATGACGATCGCCGACGAGGAAGGATGACGACCATGTGGGACAACGCTTAAAAAAAACTAATATATTTGAACAGACCAGCAATAAATTAAAGTAGTAAGAAACAAACCAGTGATAAATCAAAAAACCGCCCTTCTGCATCAATATGATGATAAAGCATTTGAGCAAATGTTCAAAGCGCATTATAAAGAGCTTCACTCCTATGCCAATGTAATGCTTAGGGACGAAGACACTGCGGAAGAAATTGTACAATCTATGTTTCTTAAATTCTGGGAAAAGAGAGAATTGTTAAACGTGCAGACATCAATAAAAGCATATCTGTACAAATGTGTTTATAACGATAGCTTAAACTACCTTAAACACCAAAAAGTTAAAACGAAATACCAGGATTTTGCCGCATATACCATGAACGATCATCATGAAGCTGCATCATCAAGAGTAGAGCTTACTGAACTTCAATATAAGCTGCAGGAGGCGTTAAATGAATTACCTGAGCATTGCAGAACCATTTTCCAGATGAGCAGGTTTGAGGAATTGAAATACAGAGAAATAGCCGAGCAACTGGATCTTTCTATTAAAACAGTAGAAAACCAGATGGGCAAAGCTTTAAAGATATTGCGTTTGAAACTGGCCGATTTCATCACGCTCATTTTACCAGGCATAATCATGTATTACAAAGATTTTTTTAATTAAGAGGAACAGATGACCGAGGAAATATTGATAAAGTTTCTTTTAAAAGAAACAAGTGAAGAAGAAAGTATTGCTGTACAAAAATGGCTGGATGAGGCTACCTCTAACAGGGCCGAATTTACCCAGCTGGAAAGAATCTGGACTGCAAGTAAAAGTTTAAGTACTACCAGCAATGTTGATGAAGAACAGGCATGGACAAAATTCAAAGCAAGAACGGCTTCGGGATCAAAGGAAGCTATTGTGCGACCAATTAAGCAAAATTTCGGGTGGTTAAAAATTGCCGCTGTATTGGTTTTAGTAGCCGGAGCATGGATGATGTACAATGTATTTGGCCCCGCAAATTATACGGATCTTGTGGCCAGCAATAAGGTGATCGTTGAACACCTTCCCGACGGATCGGAAGTAACTTTGAATAAAAACTCGCAGATCAGCTATGTGACAGATTTTAAAGACGAACGCAGTGTGAGGCTTAAACAAGGTGATGTGTTTTTTAATGTGGCGCACGATAAATCAAAACCTTTTGTAATAAAGATTAATAAAGTATCGGTAACGGTTGTTGGTACTTCCTTTAATGTGAAACACTTAAAAGGAGAAACTGAGGTAATTGTAGAAACAGGTATTGTAAAAGTGAGCAATGGCAATGAAATGGTAGAGCTGCATAAAGGAGAGAAAGTTTTGATTAAAGAGGTATCGCCTAAATTGATTAAAGAGCAGAATACAGATCAGCTGTATAGCTATTACCGCAGCGGAAAGTTTGTATTCTATAAAACACCTCTTTGGAAGGTGGTAGAGGTTTTAAATGAGGCTTATGATGTGCATATCGTTATACAAGACCCTTCTATTGCCAATGAAACACTTAATACTACGCTTGAAGAGGCTAATCAATTAGATAAAAACCTGGGGTATATTAAAGAGACTATGCAGAATTTAAAAATAGATCGTAACGATGGACAGATCACGCTGTCTAAAATTAAATAATGAGATTAAAAATAATCATAGCCCTATTATTTATAACCGGATATTGTAAGGCCCAGTCGTCCGTAACCAATTACCTCCGTAATTTGGACAGAAGGGTTAATCTGGATATAAAACAACAACCGATTTCTGAGGTGCTCAACAAAATGAGTAAGGCAGGCGATTTCTATTTTTCGTACACAGGCTCTTTATTTAAGCAGGATAGCATAGTAAACCTGAAGGTGAAGGATATGCAGGTTAGAGACATACTTGACCGCTTATTTAACGGAAAAGTGGATTATAAAGAAACCGGACAGTACATTATACTTCGCTATGCAGCCAACCACCTGACTATTGAACCCGAAAATATTACCAGCGCGGATAAACTGTACATCATTAGCGGATATGTTATTGATACGGAAACGGGCAAAAAAATAAAACAGGCAAGCGTTTACGAAAAACGTTTACTCCAATCGACACTTACGGATAACGAGGGTTATTTCAGGCTTCGCTTTAAGGGTGAACATACGGACGTTACTTTAACGGCCAGTAAAGATACCTACAGGGATACTTCGCTGGTTTTTCTGGCTGATATTACAGTTAAGCCCGAAGGTTATAAAGAGGAAGATTCTGAGCAGGGCAGTGAGTTTTTTAATTCGATTGAGAACTCGGGAATCAGCAGGTTCTTTATTTCTTCAAAACAAAGAATGCAGAGTTTAAATATTCCTGATTTCTTTGCAAACACCCCCTTTCAGGCTTCGCTTACCCCCGGTTTAAGTACACATGGGATAATGAGTTCGCAGGTGATAAATAAAGTATCACTGAATATTTTAGGTGGTTATACTGCCGGAACAGATGGTGTTGAGGTGGCCGGTGTGTTTAACATTACCAAAGGAAACGTGAAGAAGTTGCAGGTAGCCGGTGTGTTTAATGGCGTGGGCGGCTCTGTAGATGGTGTACAGGTGGCTGGGGTGCTTAATGATGTAAGAACGAGTGTTAAAGGTGTGCAGGTTGCTGGTTTGCTTAACCACGTGAAAGAGAAGGCCGAAGGTTTTCAGATTGCAGGGCTTGCCAATGTGGTATCCAAGGATGCGAAAGGTATGCAAGTTGCAGGCCTGATCAATGTGGTATCTCAGGACACAAAGGGTTTTCAGATTGCAGGGCTTGGGAATCTGGCTTCTAAAAACCTTAATGGAATGCAAATAGCAGGTCTTGGTAACATCACCTCACAACGAATGAAGGGGACTCAGATTGCCGGTTTGTTTAATTATGCTAAGGAAATGGATGGTTTTCAGATTGGTATCGTAAATATTTCAGGAAAATCGGATGGCTATAGCCTAGGCCTGATCAATTTTGTTAAGAATGGCTATCATAAGCTTAGTTTCTCTACAAATGAGACCATAAATGCGAATGTTTCTTTTAAAATGGGGAATGCAAAGTTGTACAACATCATATTGGCTGGAAAAAACTTTGCCGATTCTGCTAATATTGAAACTGCGGGTTTAGGCTTTGGCCACGACTTTATATTCAGCAACAGATTCTCTGTAGCGGCCGAGATCACCTCTCAATATTTGTATCTGGGCAATTGGGATTACTCCAATTTCCTGCACAGGTTCCAGACCAACCTCCAGATTCAGTTGGTTAAAGGTATAACCGTATTTGGCGGACCGGTTTATTCTATTTACTCTACAGAAGCTCCTGAAGGTTCAAGCGGCAAAGGCTACAAACAAAACATAGCGCCCGCAAAGCATGATTACATCAGCAAAAGGGCTAAGGGTTGGATTGGCTGGAATGTGGGTATTACCATTATGTAGCGGTTAACATTTTTACCACTTCGGCTACTCCGGCGGTTGCGGTTTTTTCTATTTTAACTATGTTTTTATAATGGTCTACCTCAGGTATTTTAGGGTCAATTATGTATTTAACTGTGGTACGCGGAACAAAATTTATTAAACCTGCTGCCGGATAAACGGCCAGAGAAGTGCCTATCAGCATAAAAACATGGGCTTTTGAGCAAATTGAGGTAGCGGGGCCTATCATAGGCACATCTTCTCCAAACCAAACTACATGTGGCCTTAGTTGCGCGCCAAGTTCACAATACTCCCCTGTTTTAAGCTCCCATCCGTTTATCGGGTAAGTTAAATCGGGGTTCAGATCTGATTGTGAGCGGGTAATTACGCCGTGTAAATGGGTAACTTTTGTTGATCCGGCACGCTCATGCAAATCATCTATGTTTTGGGTAATGATGTGTACATCGAAAAACTCTTCGAGATCAGCAAGGGCTTTGTGAGCGGCGTTTGGCTTTGCTTCCAGCACTTGCTTCCTTCTTTGATTATAGAAGTCTTGTACCATTGCAGGATTGCGTTTCCAGGCCTCTGGTGTGGCTACATCGTAAACGTTGTATCCTTCCCACAGTCCATCGGTATCTCTGAAGGTTTTTAAACCGCTCTCGGCGCTGATGCCTGCTCCGGTTAATACTACAAGTTTTCTTTTCATAGAGAGTTGTTTGGTTTTTGAGTTAGCTGTTTGGTTAAAAGGCTGTGCAATTGCAAATGCCCTTTCCGCGGTCGTCATATCGACGATAGGAGAGATCTCTTGGTTATGCCAATTTGCCTGGCACAGCTATTTAGTGATCAAGAGATCTCTCCTATCGTCGATATGACGAATTCCCCGAGATGACGGGGTGTGCTATTCGGTTCTCAGGATGACGAGCTACTTCAGTATGACTGACCACAACTAATTTCCTTTTAAATTTAAAAGGCTGTTCTTTAGAACAGCCTTCAATATTTCAATATAATATTAATATAATAAATACTTTAATTACAATTATACCGCTGTATTTGCTGATAAACTTAAACGGGGATACTTGGCTCTTAATACCTCAAATGCACCGAACATAACGGCACCGTAAGCAAGTGTTCCGTAAAGGAATAACCTTTCGTAAGGTACTGCTGCGCCTAAGCATTTAATGTATCCTGCCAGAGTTGGCTCGTACAATCCCGGGAAATACATCACACCAATATCGGCAACAATCCAGTGTACCAGAACTGCTAATACAGATGCACCAAGGAAACTTAATACCGTTACCTTTCTAATGATGAGCTTGGCAACCAGAACCATTAGCACAAACGCGATATAGGTCCAGTACCAGCCTGCATAAAAGAAGCCGTAACCAGATGTTTTTGCGATGAAAATATCGCTTAACAATAAAAGCAACAAGGGAAATCCGAAGGCTTTATAATTGTTATTAAAATATGCTCCTCCAAATAAGGCTATCGCCCCTACTGCAGAGAAATTTGCAATTTCTTTGAAATTATCAGAAAGTGGTGCAGCAACACGAATGAGGCTGATCACTACAATAATTAGCAAAAGAATGGCAGTACGTGGATTGAATTTAAATTCAGACATATTTTTAAAATTATAACACAAAGTTATATTATTTCTATGGTATAAAAAAACAAGGCATTTATTATGAAAACCGTTATATTTTAATGAAACACAAACGTTGCCGGGAAATAATATCCTTCGTAAGGAATCTTTTTAACTAAGTTACCCGATGTGGCATCGTAAAAGTAAATGTTGTTTACGCCATAATTGGTTCCATAACCGTCTTGAACTGTTGTGGTTACAATCTGGTTGGTTTTAGCATAATAACCAAGGTTCTTTTTGTAGAATGACTGCTTATCAGGAGTGGTTATAAAAGGCTGGTCAAGTGATGCTTTATTTCCTTCGATATATCTGTACAGCATTTTACCCCCGCCAAATCCCGGCGATTTTAACAGGTAAACGGTGTTTTCTTGGGTAGATGCGATTATTGGCGATGAAAACCAGGCAAACCATGTGCCTACAGGTGTGAAAGGCAATTCTACACTATCGGTAGCTAAGGTTAAAGGATCGGAGTTATAAAGGAATTTTCCTTTTGTATACCATACTTTATTGTTTGGAGTTTGAGCAAAACCCAGCGTAACATCTTTTATTTTTTTAACTACTGTAAGATCTGCAGCATTGTAAATTACTGCTCCCTCTGATTGAGAAAGGGTGTAAACGTATTTTCCAGCTTTAAACATATCTCCTGTTTGGCCACTGGTTCCGGCAAGTTGTGTAGCGGCGTAAGTTTTAAGGTTGACTTTAAAGATACCTTTGCTGCTACTTAAAAGGCCATTGTTTTCGTCGAGACCTACAAAAGCACGCCAATCGCTTTGAGGCGATGCAGGAATACGGCCAATTTCTTTAAGTGTCTTAGCATCAGCTACTACAACAGGGCCACCTATTTTACTTACTACATATAAATTTTTATTGAATATGGTTGCAAACTGAATGGTTGAGCTTTTAGGCTCAAAGTCTTTTCCAGGGTTTTCTTTCTGAAAAACGCTGTCTTTTAATGTGCCTGAAACAGCGTCGAAAAAGGTTATTGAACCTGTACCATGACCATACCAGCCTTCGTTAATCACAAAGAATCCGTCTTCGAATTTTCCTTGCTCAGGTTGTTGAATTTCTTGGTTGTTGTCTTTTTTACAAGAAAATAGAGTTCCGGCTAATACTGCAAGTAAAAGCGATTTTTTTAAACTAAAGTTGTTCATTTAATTGTTTTGATTTCTTTGGAGCGGCTTATTATAAAATTGATTTAATTATTAATTGGGGAAATTATTTAGCCAGGTTTAAATCGGCAACACCTAATATTTCGGTCGACAGTTCGCCTAACCAGCCAAGATCTGCCTGGATACCCGTTTGAATTTTGATGAAATCTATGCCGGCAAGATGTACCACTTTACCGTCTTTATCGATAGCATTGGCAATATCTATATTGTCACCACCTACCTTATTATCGGCATACCCAAATTCAAATGGTGCACTGGTAATATATGTTGGCGTTTCAGGTTTAATGCCCGAGGAAGGCAGCAATGTGCCTTTAAGTGTGTATTCGTTACCTTCTACCCATGATGGAAATGCCTGTGAGGTAGCCCCTGCAATGGTAACTACACCGGTTTTTCCTTTATTGTCTTTCCATGATACGCTGCCGCCTGTAGTTGGTTTTGTATAAGTTACTTCGTAATCGCGAACGTATCCTTCCTTGCCAAACTCACTTCCTTTTAGCTCGTACCAGGTATCATCAGGTTTACCGTTTCCATTCTCGTCCTGCATTACCCATACTACTCCGGGTTCTGCCCAGTTTGACTGGGCATTGCCATAAATAACAATGTCGTCTTTCTGATTTTCATTGATCACCGTGTGGTCGAAACCGAGTACAATGTATCCACCCCAGGCACCCAGAGATACAATACCCTCTTTACCCTCGATGCTTTTTGCACCCTCTAGTGTTCCTAGAGATTTATTGGTGAATTGCCCCGGAGCTGGTAAATATTCAAATACTTTGGTTACGTAATTATTGCTTCCAGGATTTGAAGGCACTGTTGGGATGCCAACATTAACCACATATTTATAGTTAAAAGAGCCACTGCTATTTGTAGCAGTGTACTCTATGTTATATATACCTGCTTTTAGCGGGGTAAAATCGTAAGTGGAGGTATTACTGGTAACTTCACCTTCTAATTTCCATTCCTGATCATAAACCTTATCGTTGACATTAAAAGCTGAAAATGCGATCTTTTCATTGACCTTGCCGTTTATAGGGCTATCTTCAATTTTCATTTTAACCACCGGAGCCTGCTCTGCATCCTCGTCTTTTGTACAGGCAGATAGAACACTAATGCTCAATAAGGCGAAAAGTAGGTAATGTTTAATGTTCATAACAGGTTTACTTAAGGAATACAATATCGTTATTTATAGTTGTAATTGAATACCGCACTTTGAGGTAAAGTACCTGTAGCAAAGTCAAATTTCTTTTTACCATCGGCACCGAAACAGAAGAACTTGCCCGTAACTGCATAACCTGCAGCATCTCCAATGTAAACATCATTGTTTAGCGTATTTACAGTGATGCCATAAGGGGTTTTAATTGCAGTCTGATCTGTAACAAAATTTCCATTAAGTGTGCCAGTTGATATATCGAATGTTTTAAGATATGGATCTAGGTAATCACCAATTACAAAACCTTTTGTTCCTGTAATGTTCAAATACTCGAGACTAACTTCATTAGAGCTAACTTTTTTATCCGTTACGCTACTCAATTTAACCAGTTGAGCTGGAATATCTGCATAATTTCCTTTTACAACTGTAAACAGATCGCCATTTGCAGTTGCTGCAATTTTTGTAGAATTAAAACCAACATTGATGTCTAATTTCTTTGTAAATGTTGTTAGATCGACCACAGAAACTGATGTGCTATTGGGACTAGGGTAATCAAACTGATCAGAGTTTGTTACATATAATTTGCCGTTTACTATTGCCAAACCTTCTAATGCACCACCAACCTGAATTCTTGATTCGACAGCCAGACTTGCCGTATCAATTTTACTAATGTAACCATCGTAACCAGACACATATGCTTTGTTTTTATAGAAAGCTATGAAGCGAGGCATAAAATCTTTACTGTCATCAAAGAAGGGGATTCTTTTAATAGATTTTCCTGTTACTATGTTAATGACTTCAATATAGGAATCCTGCTTGGTGTCTTTTGCTCCTGTTACAGCGCAATACATTTTGCTGCCATATTGTTTTAAATCGGCGGCATTAGTTCCCAAAGGAATTGCATTTTTCAGTTTGAAATAATCTTGTGTGACTTCGTTTTTAGCAATGTCGTAATAAGTGATGGTACTATTGTTTGTCCCGCCAAAAAATCCTTCGCACAATACATACACACCGGCTGTAGAAACGGGTTGCGGATCTAATGCAGGAAGCCTGTCTTTTTTACAGGATGCTAATCCTAAAACACAACCAAGGATTGCGAGCAATCCTGGTTTTCTATAATTTAGTACTGGTTTATTCATGATTATTGTTTTTATATATTTTTATTAATATCCGTAATTAAATACTGCATGTTGTGGTAAAGGGCCGGTTGCAAACTCAAACTTCTTTTTACCATCGGCACCAAAGCAAAATGCTTTTCCTTCTGTTGCATAATTTTTATCGTCCCCTATGTAAACTTCGTTACCTACCGGATTCAAGGTTATTCCGTAAATGCTCCCGATAATGGTATCGTCTGTGATAAACTCCTTACCCATTACACCGGTGCCTACATCAAATGGTTTTATAGATGCACCCCAATCCAGACTTAAATAAGCAGTATTACCTCCTATTGCCAATGCTCCTGCGCTGTATTCGTAGTTACCTGTAACCTTGTTTGTTGTACTGCTAATTCGTGTTAAACCTGGATTGATGTCGTCGTAATTACCCCATGAAATTACCAATAAATCTCCATTTCCTGCTGCTGCGATCCTAACCGGATTATGGATAACTTCGATATCCTGTGTTTTTGTAAATGTGGTTAGATCCACAACAGAAACTACATCCTTTTTGCCGTTGGGATGAATCGGATGATCGGAATTGGTAACATAGATGTTGTTATTTACTACGGCCAGCCCTTCAAGTGCCCCACCCACTGCAACTCTTGAGTCAATAGCTAAAGTTGCTGTGTCTACACGGGTGATTTTTCCATCATAACCAGATACATAAGCTTTGTTTTTGTTAAAAGCTACATAACGTGGCATATATTCGCCGTCAGCATCAAAGAAAGGAATTCTCTTTAATGATTTTCCTGTAGCAACGTCTATAACTTCCAGATAAGAGTTTTTACCTCCTTGTATTCCTGAAACTACACAGTACATTTTACTGCCGTAGCGCTGTAAATCATTCGCGGTTTCGCCCAATGCATATCCGTTTACTTTTTTAAAGTAATCCTTTTCTGATGCGCCTGTTTTGACATTGTAGTATGAAATAGCGCCATTATTGTTATTCATGGTGCCTTCGCACAACATATAAACGCCAATGGTTTCTTTTGGCATTAAAGCTTCGGGTTCATCGCCACCGTTAACTTTATCTTTTTTACAGGCGATGGTTAGTGTAATAAACCCGCCTAAAAAGCAAAGTATGAGTTTGTTATAGTTCATCTTATAGATAATTACTTATTTTATATTTAAATCAGCGGCACCCCCTACTTCTGTAGATATTTCGCCAAGTAAAGTGTTTCCTTTTTCATTTTGACCAGTATATACCTTTACAAAATCAACAGCAGTAAGATTTACTTTGTTGCCGTTTTTATCCAGGGCCCAGGATAGATCGAATGAGTTGTAACGTTTGTTATCGTAATCATCGCCGGTTGAATAGCTATCTGTATATCCCCATTCAAATGCGAGGTTTACGAAAATGCTCCCTATTTTACCCCATGTTGATTTCAGCAGAGTTCCTTTAAATTTGATGCTATCCTGGTTTGCAGCGAAAAGCGGATAATAGTTATGGTTATGAAATCTATTTACCTCAACGCTTCCTGCTTTACCTTGATTGTCTTTCCAGGTTACATTTGCTGTTGCTTTGGGGTTATAATAAGTGATTTCATAGTTTTTAATTGTTGTGGCGGCCGTATGCTCACTTCCTGCAAGTTCATACCATTCATCGTCGGGTAAACCGTTTCCATTTTTATCCTGACTAACCTGAACAATGCCTGGCTCAGACCATTGTTGTATTGGGCCTAAAGGATTTCCATAAATAGCCAGGTCATTTCCATCTTTATTAATTATAGAATGATCAAACCCAAACGTAATGAAACCTCCATAGGCGCCCAACGATACCAAAATGGTATTTCTAACATCACCTATAATTTTCTGCGCGCCCTCAGGACTGCCCAGAGACTCATTTATAAATTGACCAGGAGCCGGCTGATATTCATAGATCTTGGTGATAAACTTACTGCTCGTACTAGTTATTGGACGCGGTACGTAAGTATCTTCATCAATAGTTTTGTCGTCCTTTGAACAGGAGCTTAAACACAGCTGGAAAAGTAAAACTGCTGAAAGACCAAGAATTGCGTTTTGATTGAACTTCATTTTTAATTTAGATATGGTTATTTATATACAAATGCAAAGTGAGCGGGAATATCTCCGGTAGTGACCGACCATTTCTTTTTCCCGCTGGGATCAAAACAGTAAAGTGTGCCTGGTGAAACATAATTTTTGGCATCCGTAACCAGAACTTCCCTGGTAATGGGATGCACAGCTATTCCATAAGGAATGGTAATTGATTTCTCTGTTCCGTCTGTAATGAACTTCTGATTGAGTATTACTTCGTCTTTTACGTTGAGCATACCGTAGGTTATGGTGTATTTCGCTTCATTATAGTTCCATTCTGAACCATAGTAATAAGCGACATCTCCATCAATAGCCAGGTTGTTTACCGCGATGTTAAAAGTCTTTTTTACCTGATCTGTTTTGGTGTCTATTACAAACATTTTTGAGGGGATGTCAAAATAATTCCCTCTTGAGGTTACATAAAGATCACCATATTTATCAGACTTTAATCGGTGTAAATTGATGGCTACATCTATTTGTTTGGTGACAGAAAATGTATTCAGGTTTATAACAGAAACGGTTCTTTCGTATTTCTGAGGACTATATCCGCCTGAATTTGCTACATAAAGCTTTTGACCTACAATAGCCATTTCTTCGGGCTGCCGGCCAACATTTACCCTTTTTATTTCTGTTAAGGAGCCAGTATCTATTTGGGCTACAATTCCTAATGGTGCATTAGGATCTCCTACTGTACCAAGATACGCGCTCACATAAGCTTTGCCTTGGTTAAATGTGATATACCGACAATTGGTGATGTTAATTTGTTTGATTCGTTTACCGGTTTTAACATCCAAAACCTCAATTTTATTGGATACGTTAACTACTACATATAGCTTGGAGCCATAAACCCCTATATCATTACCAACGTCACCTAATCCCTTTACTATTTCGGGGTTTACCTCATTATAAATGTTTCTTCTGTAAATTCCGGTAGTATAATCAAGGTAATCTAAAGATGCCTTGTTCATATTCATATTGCCCTCGTTCACGATATAAAATCCTTTAACCTGAGCGGATGGATCAGGAGGTAAAAGGCTCTCTTGTTGCTCAGGTACCGGCTTAAGGTCTTTACGACAAGATACCGTAAGTCCAACTGTAGTAATTAGAAGTACTAAACTAATGGCATTAAGTAATTTATTCTTTTTCATAAGTGCTAATAGTTATAGGTTAATCCAAAACGATAATAGCGACCGGGCATAGGGAAGTTCGTAATCACTTCATAATCCTGATTTAACAGGTTATTGATTTCTGCGGTAAGGCGAATTTCCCGGCTATTTATTTTTGTGTTACAATGCAAGGCTAAATCATGAGTATACCATGGTTGTACATAGTTGTATACGTTATTTGTACTTTGATTATAACGTTCTCCGGTATAAATGAAGCTGTAATTCATTGAGAAATTTCTATACGCTGCACTTGCTAAAAATGATCCGCTGTGAATTGGCGTGTAAGGAATTAAATCCTTATAGCTTGCTGAGGCTTTATCTGCATCTATTGCCTTTTGATAGGTATAGGTAAGACCTGTTGTAAAGTTAATGTAATCGGTAAGCTGCCATGCAGATTGTATGTTCACATCTATCCCCTTGATTTCTACAAGCCCGAGGTTCTGCATACTCCATCTTGCCTGACTGTTTCCCGGAACGGCAACTATTTTGTTTTTAACTTTGTTATAATAGGCATCTGCCTGTATAGAAAACTGGCTCAATATCCTACCCTCGTACCCTTTTATATAAGTAAACCCTAAATCGTATTGTTTTGTATACTCGGGTTTTAAAACGGTAAATCCGTAATTGGTGTAGTAGAGGTCGTTAAAGGTTGGCATACGGAAAATGCTTTTATAGAACGAACGCAGTCTAAACTCTTTCTGATTAAAAGGCTGCCATGAGAGCATAACCGTTGGTGTTAGTTCGTTTCTATTTTCATCTGCCGGTCCGCTTTGAGTCTTATCGTACTTAAGGGTGCTTAATAAGTTGGCCTGAATGTCAAATTTAGCAAAGCGAAATTGGGTAGCCAAAGCCGTTAAGATGGTGTTTCTTACGGGATATGAAAAGCGGTAGAGGTCTGCATTTAAATCATTCCGCTGGTAGTCTGTAGACAATACAACATCCCAGTAATTGGTAATTTTAAACTTATTGGCCAGAGACACGTATATTTCCTGTAGATGAAAATTGTTTTCCTGTAATCCATCAACTGTTACGATATCCGGATTTAAGTAACGTTGATTGTCATTTGCATATTTGGCTGTTGCCAGCAAACTGTACTTACCTACATTCTTTTCATATGAAGATTGAGCGAAAAAGTTCTTATTCCACATCCGTTGTGAAAATGCAAACACGTTGTTGACAACCGCACCCGGCAAGCCCTGGTTGTCTTTATAACCATATAGTTTTACCTTCCACTTACTACTGTCGGGCAATACTCCGTTTAATCCCAGTTCCAACCTCATCGTTTCAATGTCGCCGTCTTTTCTTACTGCTGTAGTATCGTATACTCCATTGGTAGATCGGAATTTATATTTGCCATTGGCATTTTTATATTCTGCACTTAAGGTGCTGTAAACATTCTTACTTATTTTACTTTGCCACAATAAAGATGGATTTATAAGCCCGAATGACCCTCCTTTTACTGATGCACGAATTTTTTGGGTTCTACCGGCTGGAAAATCCGGTTGTTTTGACGTAAGATATAGTGAGCTGGCTGAGGCAAATCCCTTTGCAGATTGAAAAATGGAGCTTTTTTGTCCGTTATAAAGTTCTATCTCTTCGATATTATCCAATGAGAATTTACCAAGGTCTACCTGGCCATTTTGTGCATTGCCCAATTGCACGCCATCATAAAAAACTGCGGTGTGGTTAGTGCCCATGCTGCGCACATTAATGGTTTTTAAACCACCAATGCCACCATAATCTTTAAGCTGCACACCAGAAAAGAAACGAACAGCATCAGCTACTGAAAGGCTGTTTAGTTTTTCGAGCTCTGCCCCTGATAATATTTGCAAGGGTGTTGAAGAAGTTTGTCTCTTGGTGATCTTTATTTTCCTGATCTGTACTTCTTTAAGGTGATTAACCTTATTTACAGAATCTGTAGTGTTGCGTTTTATGGAATCGGTTTGGGCAAACGACTGAACAGCCATAAACATGCCCAGCCATATAATAGCCAGAAAAGTAAAAAAAATAGACTTTACGCCTGTAAAAGCGTTTTTACTTCTTTTCATTTTGTTGTGAGCTTATTACCCACAGCAAACAGTTAGATCAAGGAAATGAAATACAATAAACAAGCACTCACTCCAAGCTTCAATCCCCGAAAGCTATGAAATATTACCACTTATGGCAGGTCTTCTGACTTACTTCCGATTATTCTGCCTTCCCAATCCTTAATCCCTTTTAAAGGATCAGAAAAAGTGGCCTTGATTTGAACACCGTTATGAAGCTTACAGCTGCGGGACAGTTACGGATTTACACCGTATTCCCTTTTAATCCCGAATAAGCACATCGGGAACCAAAAGCGTTGCAAATGTACTTAAATAATTACCTTGAAGCAAGCCTGATTAGCTTTCTATATTAAATCGAATGCTCTTGCATATTGGCAGATCTCGTAATAACAGTGCGTGTTGAGTTTTTGCTTGATGTTTTTTCTATGTGTTTCGACGGTGCTTGTTGAAATAAAAAGCTTTTCTGCTGTTTCTGAAGAGGATTTACCTAATGCCATTAAACCCAGGATTTCACGTTCCCGGGAACTTAATTTAGTGAAATGGTGGTAATTGTTGCGCAGAAAGTTGTTCTCTTCGAGCAGCCGAGATGCCTTAACGGTCATGTGGTGCATCGAATCAATCGGTAAAGCGATTGTTATGACAAGCAATGGCTTGTTTTCCTCGTCCCTGATATAAACCTTTACGCTAGACATATGCCAGTTCCAGTCGCTTGAATTTGAGAAACGAACCTGCTGAAAAAAAGTACACAGGTCCTCATCGTTATTTTGCTCTATTAAGCCAAGTATTTTAGGAACATAATCTTTAGCGTCATCTCCATTGAAATACCTGGTATAATATTCTTCGGCAGTTATTTTGGTGATATCCTCCAGAGAAACGCCAAGTTGCTGCAGCCCTCTTTCAGACATCCAGGCAACTGACCAGTCCCTAAGGTCGTGCAAAATAACAACGCCAGGCAGTTCCTCTGCTATTGCAGAAATTTTAGCTATAGCATCATCAATCTTACTTTGGATAAGGACGTTTTGACTCATATTTTGAAAGCAATAATAAAGATTGTAATTATCAGTTAAATATACGTAGTAATAATGTATTAGAGGTAATAAAATCCCTAAAAACAGGGATTGATTTTGCCATTATTTTATAGTCAATTTGCACAAAAATTAACTAATAGTAAAAACAGCTCACAATCGCGTTTTATCCTTATATTTATTCCCATTATTATTGTTATTATGATGATGAAGTTTGCCTCCTTTTTACTTGTTATGGTTAGCCTGAATGCAATGGCTCAGAAAACAGATACTACATTTATAGCGCAATTAATGCTTAAACACCCCGATCTTTTTGCAGGGGTATTAAACCATCCGCAAAAGAACCAGATCCAGGTTCTTTATACTCAGATCGACAGGGATGCGAGGCATAAGCCAGTTTTTAAAACCTATAGTTATAACCTGGACGACCACAGGTACTTTTACCCCGCAAGTACAGTTAAACTGGCAGCCGTAATTTTTGCACTTGAAAAAGTAAATGAACTTAAAATAGCCGGGTTTACCGCCAAAAGCACCATGATTACCGACAGTTCATATACTGCTCAAACTAAAGTCCTGGGTGATAGCACTGCTAAAAATGGACTGCCTTCTATTGAGCATTACATCAAAAAGATATTACTTACCAGCGATAATGATGCATTTAACCGATTGTTCGAGTTTATTGGTCGCGCTGAAATTAACAGCAAATTGAAGAAATACGGTTTTAACAACAGCCGTATCTTAAACCGGTTGGCTATAGGTGATGCGGGTGAAACGGCAAAACACACCAATCCTATTAAATTCTATAACGGAGATAAACTGGTGTACAGCCAGGCCGAACAGTACGATCCTAAAGAATATGTGCTTTCATTAACAAATACAGTTATGGGTACGGGTTATCTCGACAGCACAGATAAACTGGTAAATAAGCCTTTTAACCTCGAAAATAAGAATGCTTTTAGCATTTCTGATCAGCAGGCGATGATGAGGAAACTGATATATCCGGAGGCTTTCCCTATTAAGGAGCGGTTTAATTTAACGCCTGCCGATTACAAACTGATCTATACTTATATGAGCAAATTGCCGACTGAAAGTGATTACCCTGCTTATGACCCTAAAGAATTTTGGCCAACATACGCCAAAATGCTGTACTATGGCAGGGATAAGGATGCTCAAATTGATTCGAACATCAGGATATTTAATAAATATGGCGACTCCTACGGTTTCATTATCGACAATTCGTATTTCGTAGATTTCAAAAATAATATTGAATTCTTTCTTACGGCCGTTGTTCAATCAAATGAGGACGGCATTTTTAATGACAACAAATACGAATACGATACGGTATGCTTTCCCTTTATGAAAAACCTTGGCCGGACAATTTATGCGCATGAGCTGGAAAGGAAACGTAAAAGTGTACCTGACCTTAAAAAATTCAGGATGAAGTATAATTAACTATTCTTCATCTAATAATTGTGCTTTTATATCATCCAGTTTCTTTGCTTCTTCTTTTGCCAGAACCGGGAATTTAAGGTTTAGCTTTTTGAATGTTTCGGCCAGTATATGGCTGATTGCCAATCGTGCATACCATTTCTGATCGGCCGGAATAATATACCATGGGGCATTTTCTGTTGAGGTGGCTGTTATTGCCTCCTCATAAGCAGTCATGTATTGTTTCCACAATTTGCGTTCTGCGATATCACCCGAAGCAAACTTCCAATTCTTTGCCGGATCATTTATTCTATCTAAAAACCGTTGCTTTTGCTCTTCTTTAGAAACATACAGAAAGATTTTTATGATAACTGTTCCGTTTTCATTTAGGTGTTGTTCAAAATTCCTGATGCTGTCATAACGTTTTTTCCAGAAAGCATTGTCTATCTTTTTTACATCCTGATATCCGGGAATGTTTTCATTAAGTACATATTCGGGATGTACTTTGCAAACGAGGACGTTTTCATAGTGGGAACGGTTATGAATTCCTATTCTCCCCTTTTCCGGCAGGGCTTTACAATGACGCCATAGAAAATCGTGGTCGTACTCTTCGGAATTTGGAGCCTTAAAACTGTAGACCTGGCAACCCTGTGGGTTTAAGCCAGACATTACATGCTGTATGGCGCTATCTTTCCCGGCAGCATCCATCGCCTGAAAAATAATTAATACAGAGCGCGTATTTTCTGCATATAGTGTTTCCTGAGCAGCATTTAACTTAAGTTTAATCTCTTCCAGCCTTTCCTTTCCTTCTTCTTTCTCCAGATTCCCCCTGTAGCGGGTATCATAGTTTTTAAGGGATACTTTTTTTCCGGGTGCTGCCAAATACTGTTCTATTTCATCTTTCATAAGCTACATGTTTAGCTAAATATAGAATAAAACTCAGAAAAAGCACTGCAGCCTCTGGATGATTTTTATCAAAAAGTACATTTCTTTAATCAAATTGGACAGTTTGCTTAAGTGTTTAATCTTTAAATTTGGTTTATTCCTATAGATAATAGTTAAACAATCGTGTTTCATGTGTAATATGCAGTACTTCTTCAAAAAATCCAATTTAGCTGTGCTAATCCTGTTTACAATCGCCTTGTTATCAGTAAGTGCTCAAGGGCAAACAAAGGCTACTTTTCGGAATTTCAATGATGCTTCTGAACAGGTTACAAGGTTTAGTACGGTTGGAGAAGCCATTGATGCTCATGATGGAGAGATTGCATTTTTTGAAGGTGTTTATTACCTGTATGGCACAAGTTATGGGTGCGGTTTTCAGTGGGGTAAAAAAGAAGCACCTTTTTGTGGATTTAAAACCTATACTTCGACAGACATGGTGCATTGGACAGACAAAGGTTTTTTATTTGATGCAAAGACTCCACTGTGGCAGTCGAGGTGTAATGGAAGCACTTATGGCTGTTTTCGCCCGCATGTAATTTTTAACAAAAAGACTTCTTTATATGTACTATGGATTAATGTTTACGACAATGTTTCAGGATTTCGGGTATTTACCAGTAAAAACCCAGCAGGTCCGTTTACTGAAGTTGCAGAACCAAAATTGGCGGTGAACGCAGATGCTCCTGCCGCTGGATTGAACAATGGTGATCATGATACTTTTGTAGATAAAGACGGGACCGGCTACCTCGCCTATACCGATTGGAGATCAAAAGGGACAATAGTGATTGAAAAATTGAATGATGATTACCTAAGTGGCAGTGGAACAGTTACCAAAGCGATTACACCGGGGCAAACAGAAGCTCCTTCTTTATTTGAAAGAAAGGGGATTTATTACCTTACTTATTCAGACCCTAACTGTGGCTATTGCGCTGGAACCGGTACTTCTTACCGAACGGCCAAAACACCGTTAGGCCCATGGTCTGAAGGAATTCAGATCAGTAATAATTCTTGCGGAGGCCAACCATCATTTGTTTCGCCGATAAAATTAACTTCGGGCATGATCTACCTCTACGGAAGTGACCTATGGAATAATGCTGCAAAAAATGAATCTCTTGCTAATTTTTACTGGGCACCTTTAAACTTTGCCGAGGATGGATCTATACTTCCGATGGTCTGTAAGAATGAGGTTACGCTTTCGCTTGCAACAGGCAGCAAGGGAAAACAGCAGGTGATTAAGGACGTGGATAATGATACGGGGATTAAAAACTTCAAAGGCTTTTGCGACATTAGTAATGAGATTCAACGTGGACAGGGCTTTAGGGCAAGCCGTACAGGAATTCTGAATACCGTTTCGATTACTACATTCCAGAACAATGATCCTGATGCAGATCTGATTATAATGATGTATCAGGCAGATGCCTCCTTACTTCCTGTTGGGAAACCGCTAAAAACCATTAACATCCCTAAAGATTCGGTGAGCTGGTCGCCCTCAAATGTTATCGTTCGTCCAGATATTCCTGTTGTGGCAGGCAGCCGCTATGTTTTGGTGTTAAAATCTGCTTCAAAAAAAGGAGCTTATGGGTTCATGTATCATGATGAAGCTACTGAACAAAATGCTGGTGCTTCTTACAGCGCGGATGGAGGTATCCATTATACAATTGAAAAGAATCGTAAAATAAAGTTTTTTACCACCATAAAACGGAAATAAAATCATAATCATAGAACAAGCTGGCCGTTAATCGTTAACTATTAGGTATTAATAAGTTAATCATCAGCTTATAGCTTAAGGATACTTTAGCTAAGTATGATATCCTTAAAATTGTCTGAAGACAGGTGTTATAAAGTGCTGATCTCGGTGCTGATTGCTATTAGCTTTTTTTCCTTATCTAATGAAGTGATGGAACCGGATGGAGCCTTATATGCCAGCATTTCTAAAAATATGATCCTAAGAAACGACTGGCTTAACCTTTATGTACATGGCAAAGACTGGCTGGATAAGCCGCATCTTCCTTTCTGGCTCGCTGCTGCAAGTTTTAAGCTTTTTGGGATATCTGCTTTTGCTTACAAACTCCCTTCCTTTTTAATCAGTCTGATGGGAACGTTTTATCTATATCGTTTTACTGCAGATTATTTTAACAGGAAAACTGCCCTGATCAGTGCTATTATATTTCTGACAAGTTTGCACGTATTGATCTCCAATTCTGATGTAAGAGCAGAAGCTTATCTTGCGGCTTTTGTTACAGCGGCCATTTACCATTACGACAGGGCACGTCAAAAATCTTTTTTACATATTGTTGCAGGGTCTTTTTTTGCAGCCTGCGCAGTAATGGTTAAAGGGATATTTGTCCTGGTTCCGATATTTTGTGGTTTTATTATTTACTGGGCTATAACCAGACAATTAAAGGAATTGTTAAAACCGAAATGGTGGATCGCCATTACACTTATTTTAATTTTTATAACTCCCGAACTATATTCCCTGTATGTGCAATTTGACCTGCATCCTGAAAAAACAGTATTTGGACAGCAAGGGGTATCAGGGCTTAGGTTCTTTTTCTGGGATAGTCAGTTTGGACGTTTCTTTAATACCGGCCCAATTAAAGGAAAAGGTGATCTATCCTTTTTCCTGCACACTACTTTATGGGCGTTTTTACCTTGGTCTGTACTGTTTTACGTGGGTATAGTCGACTTATTTAAAAAACATTCAAGAAGTGTTCTTCCACCCGAAACGATTATCATCTGGAGTTCGGCATTTATTACCTTTTTGTTGTTTTCATTTTCTAAATTTCAGCTTCCACATTATATACTGGTCATATTCCCTCAGTTTTCAATTATTACTGCCTTATATTTAGTGAGGATCAGTGAAAAGAGGATCAAAACATTCCTTATTATACAAAATGTGATCTTCCTAATTGTAGTTTTACTGCTTGGCACAATTGCAGTTTGTTTCAAATTTCAGTTTTATGGGGCGGCACTTGCAATTTTACTAATCACCTCAGTTAGTGCTTTTTTACTGTTTAAAGGGGCATCCATTAAAACCATTGTAAGCAGAGGTGCAGTTTTATCAATTGGGATAATGAGCTTTCTTTACCTGTTCTTTTATCCTTCTATTTTAAAATACCAGTCGGGCATGGAAGCGGGTAAATGGCTGCAGGCAAACGACATAAAAGCCATCCCGGCTGTTTTCAGATATGACCATGCTTTCTCTTTTGATTTCTATGCAAATAAAGAAGTTAAATATCTATACGACGATGCTGATCTTGAAGAGACAAAGGATCAAAAAGAGACGGTGATCTATACCCACGAATCTGAGCTGCCCTATCTCAAAAGCAAATACAATTTAGAAATACTGAAGCAATTTGATTATTACCACATCACCAAACTGAAAGCAAAGTTTATACTGGCAAAAAGCCGCCCCTCGGTTCTGGAACATTTTTATCTGGTGAAAATTAAATAACAACACAGATGTGATCATCATCATGATTTCATGAATAATTGGGCTCCCAATTTATTATCTTTGTTTATGTTTTTTGATGCATAAAGCCTAAATTCATAGTAATTCCAGATGCTAAAAACTGGTTTTTGTGTTCTTATTTTCCTGATTAACAATTGTTTTATAAATCTTTTTGCACTCTCAATTATACGCTAAATAGAATAAAGCAACTTGAAATATCAAATCAACCAGTTTATTAATTAATTGTGTTTATTTGCATTGCAAGTTTTAACACTATTTAACACTAACAGTTTTACGTTTTTTTTCATCTTTATCACATGTTTAAAGAAATTCGCAATAAGTACATCCGTTATTCGAGCATAGTTCTTTTTTGTATCATTATCTTCTTTTGTGCGTTGCAACTTAACTTTTTATGGTTATTTGGTTATTCTCCTTCCTCTAAAGATATAAAAGCCCCTACCCTTCGTGTAGGCTCAGAATTATACACAGCCGACGGCAAATTAATTGGCCGCTATTACAAAGAAAACCGTACTCCGGTAAATTTTAATGAAATAGCACCAAGTGTAATTAATGCACTTGTAGCAACTGAAGACGTACGCTTTTACAGCCACATGGGCATCGATTTTAGATCCTTATTATCAAGCGGGATATCTACCGCTACCGGCGATAAAAGAGGTGCCAGTACAATTACTCAGCAGTTGGCAAAAAATCTTTATCGCACACGTTACAATAAATCGCAAGGACTTTTAAGTCATATCCCGCTATTGCGGACGCTTATACCCAAACTTAAAGAGTGGCTTACGGCTGTTAAACTGGAATCTAATTATTCCAAAAACGACATCATAACCATGTACCTGAATACTGTTTCTTTTGGGAACAATGCTTATGGAATAAAAACAGCTGCAAGAATATACTTCGATAAGCAGACAAACGAACTGGATATACCGGAATCGGCCTTATTGGTAGGTATGTTAAAAGGTACCAGCTTATACAACCCTATAAAAAACCCTGATAGAGCATTAGAAAGACGCAACGTGGCTTTGGCTCAAATGAATAAATACAATTACATCAATGCTGCCCAGCTGGATAGTTTCAAAAACAAACCAATAAAGCTTAAAGAAGGACGTATTGATGAAGGCAGTGACGGCGATTCTTACCTAAGGGCTGCAGTGGATAAGTATCTGGAAAAATGGTGTGAAGATAATGGTTATGACCTTTATGAGGATGGTCTGAAAATTTATACCACAATAGATTCTAAACTGCAAAAATATGCAGAGGAAGCTGTTTCAGAGCAGATGAAAGTTATTCAGAAAAGATTTTATAACGTTTGGGGCACGGAAGATCCATGGGAAGATTCGGAAAAGAAAAAAGTAGATTATCCTGAACGTGCGAAGAAAAACTTACCCATTTATGCGCTTCTTCAAAAGAAATTCAGCAATTCTCCTGATTCTGTAGAAGCTTATTTCAACAAGAAAAAGAAAATGAAAATCTTTACTTGGAAAGGCGATAGAGATACACTCTTTTCGACCATGGATTCCATCAGGTATTATGGTAAAATAATGAATACCGGAATGATGACCATGGATCCATTTAATGGGAAGATTAAAGTTTGGGTTGGTGGTATTGATCATAAGTTCTTTAAATATGACCATGTAAATCAATCTAAAAGACAAGCGGGTTCTACCTTTAAACCATTTGCTTATTTAGCAGCTTTGGAATCAGGAATGAGTCCGTGTGATAAGTTTACAGACAAACCTGTCCGTATCTCTTACCAGGAAAATGGAAAGACAGAATATTGGGAGCCAAGAAATGCAGATTGGAGCAATAGCTATCGCGAAATGTCGCTGCGCTGGGCCATGGCTAAATCAGTAAACACCATTACTGCTCAGGTTACTGAAAAAGTAGGAGCGGAAAACGTGGTAAAATGGGCACATGAATGTGGTATTGACAGTCACCTGGCATCTGTACCTTCTGTGAGCCTTGGGCCAAATGATGTAACTGTTTATGAAATGGTTAAAGCCTATGGGACCTTTTTAAATGGTGGTATCAAAACAGAGCCGATCCTTGTTGAAAAGGTTACTGACCTGGATGACAATGTGATTGAAGAATTTAAGCCGAAAACAAAAAGAACACTTACCGAAGAAATAGCCTGGTTAATGTTGTATATGCTTAGAGGTGGTATGGAAGAACCTGGTGGAACTTCGCAGGCGCTTTGGGAATGGGATTTATGGAAAAACAATAACCAGATTGGTGGCAAAACAGGAACATCATCTGATTATGTTGATGCCTGGTATATGGGGGTTACTAAGGATCTGGTCACGGGTGTTTGGGTTGGCTGCGACGAGCGTACGGCCCACTTTAAAAACGGGGAAACCGGTGAAGGTTCAAGAACTGCCCTGCCTATTTTCGCAAAATTTATGGAAAAGGTTTATAAGGATCAAAGTACCGGATATACAATGGGACCTTTCCCTAAATCGAAAGTTAAAATTACCAGGGATATTGATTGCCCTACACCTAGATATACTGTTGACACAACAAGTACCGACAGTATGGCTGTAGATTCTACAAATTTTGATGTTCCTGCAACTGAAGAAACACAACCTGTTCAACAGGATGTTGTAGTTCCTAAGCCCGAAGAAAATAAAACACCTGAACCTGCTAAACCACAACCAGCCACAGAAGCTCCCCTAACTAAAAAAGAAGAGCGTCAGTTAAAGAGAAAGCAGCGGCAGGAAGAAAAGGAAAAAGAAAAAGAGAGAAAGAAAAACGAACAACAGTAGTTTTTAATATTTATAAATTATAACCAATAATAGTCATACTATGATCATGAACTCTACATTTTTGAGAAGGCTAATTCCACTGCTGGTCTTCCTAATGATATCGGCTGTTTCCGTTCAGGCTCAATACTTTGGACAGAACAAGGTGCGGTATAAAAATGAGAAGTTTAAGGTGCTGCAAACTCCACATTTTGAGCTTTATTATTATCTTAAAAATGAAAAGATGATCCAGAAATTCGCACAGGATGCGGAAACATGGTATAAAATGCATCAGGAGATCTTCAGAGATACATTCCTTAAAAAGAATCCGATAATCCTTTACAATAACCACCCTGATTTCCAGCAGACTACTGCTTTACAGGGTGAAATTGGGGTGGGTACAGGCGGTGTTACTGAGGCGCTTAAGAACAGGGTAATTATGCCTGTAATGGAGCTGAATAACCAAACCAGACACGTTTTAGGTCACGAGTTGGTTCACGCTTTTCAATACCATATCCTGCTTGAGAAAGATTCTATTGGTCTGGAAAACATTAGCCAGATTCCTTTATGGATGATTGAGGGTATGGCAGAATATCTTTCTGTTGGTAAAACCGATGCTTTTACCTCAATGTGGATGAGGGATGCGTTATTAAACAGAGATATTCCTTCATTAAAAGACCTTACCAATTCTAATAAGTACTTTCCGTATCGTTACGGACAAGCATTCTGGACTTTTGTAGGTTCTGTTTATGGCGATACGACTATTGTTCCTTTGTTTAAAGCCACAGCAAGATTTGGATATGAGAATGGATTAAAATATACCTTCGGATATGATGACAATACGTTATCAGGACTGTGGAAAAATGCGATAGAATCGCATTACCGTCCAATGTTAAAGTCTGATAGTTCTCAGATCAAGATCAGCGGTACAAAAATTATCGACAACAAGAATGCGGGAAATATGAACGTGGCTCCTGCAATCAGTCCTGACGGAAAATACCTCTGCTTCCTTTCAGAAAAAGACTTATTTGGCATAGATCTCTTTTTAGCGGATGCCAAGACGGGAAAGATAATGCGAAAGCTAAGTAGTCAGGTAGCCAATTCGCATATTGATGATTTTAACTTTCTGGAATCTGCAGGTGCTTGGTCGCCGGATAGTAAGCAGTTTGCCTTTAGTATTTTTAGTAAAGGTAAAAACCAATTGATGGTGATCAATGTTGACAATGGAAGCGTTGCTTTAAGAACGGATATGGGTAATGTTGAGCAGTTTGGAAACCTTACCTGGGCACCAAATGGAGATGATATTGCATTCTCTGGAATGGTTGAGGGACAGAGCGATATTTTCACTTACAATATCAAAACGAAAACGGTAACGCCGATTACCAATGATGCTTATTCTGATTATGCACCTAGTTATTCTCCTGATGGAAAAAAACTGGTTTTTTCCTCAGATAGAGCTTCAATGATGAAAAACAGCAGCAATGCTGTACACCCGATCAACCTTTCAATATATGATATTGAAAGTAAGTCGTTAACAGATGTACCTGTATTCCCTGGTGCAAACAACTTAAATGCGCAGTTCTCTGGCGATAGCAAAAGGTTATTCTTCTTATCTAACAGAGATGGTTTCAGGAATTTATATGAATATAATCTTGGCGATAATACCGCAAAACAACTTACCGACTACTTTACCGGTATTAGTGGTGTTACCGAATTCTCGCCAGCTATTTCAGTTTCGAGAAACGACGACATTATTTATAGCTACTATCGCTACCAAAGATATACTTTGTACAACTCTCCTGTCAGCAATTTCAAATCAAGACCGGTTGATGTAAATGAAGTGAATTTCGACGCTGCGATATTACCTCCAATGGAAAACACCGGGGTTGACATTGTAAATTCTAATCTTGGAAACTTTGAAAAGTTTGAAAAAACCCTTACTGATTCCATGAAACTGGTTCCATACAAACCAAAGTTCAAACTTGATTATCTGGCCAATAGCGGCGTTGGGGTTTCAACCAGTAGATTTGGAACTGGAGTTCAGGGTGGTATTGTAGGGATGTTCAGCGATATTTTAGGTAAAAATCAGATCATAGCCAACTTGTCTGTAAACGGCGAAATCTATGATTTTGGTGGCCTTGTAGGTTATATTAACCAGCAAAGCAGAATTAACTGGGGTTTTGCATTGTCGCACATCCCATACATTACTGGTTTTAGAGACATTGCGGCAGAACAAATTGATCAGAGTGATGGCAGTAAGCTAAATGTTATAAATGACAGAACAAATCTGATACGGACATTTGAAGATCAGATGCAGTTATTTGGTGCATATCCATTTAATAAGGTACATAGGTTTGAACTTGGCGGCGCATTTTCTCGTTATAGTTACCGCATAGATCGTATAAGTAATTATTATGATGAAACAGGCTCATACTATCTTGGTTCTGAAAAGAAAAAAATACCAACAGATCAGGCTTCGCAGGAATTAGGTATACCATTTAATTCATTTACTATTTTCCAGGCTAATGCATCATTTGTTGGCGATAACTCTATTATGGGGGTAACCTCTCCTCTTGATGGATTTAGATATAGAGTTGGAGCCGAGCAATATTTTGGCGATTACAGTTTCTCGGCCATCACGGTTGATTTAAGGAAATATGTGCGTGTTAAACCTTTCACCTTTGCAGCCAGAACTTATAACTACATCAGGATTGGAAGAGATGGCGAAAACCTATACCCATTGTATGCAGGATATCCGTATTTAATAAGAGGTTACGAAGCGAACTCTATGTATAAGAGTAATGATTTAGGAGGGAACTTCGATATCAATCAGCTATCTGGAAGTAAGATAGCAGTAGTGAACTTTGAAGTCCGCCTACCATTTACAGGCCCTAAAAAGTTAGCTCAAATACCTTCTAAGTTTTTATTTACTGATTTAAACCTGTTCTTTGATGCAGGATTAGCATGGGATGAAGATTCAAAAGTATCTTTCAAAAGCCAGCCTAATGGTGTGTTATTGCCAAACGGCAAACCTGCTGAAAGAGTACCAGCACTAAGTGCCGGTGTTTCCGTTAGGGTGAATGTATTTGGTTACTTTGTATTGGAACCTTATTATGCTTTCCCGTTCCAACGTAAAGATGTTAAAGCCGGTGTTTTTGGTTTAACATTTGCTCCTGGTTGGTAAGACTGTTATTTAATGATCGTATAAAAAGGCTCGAATAGAATATCTATTCGAGCCTTTTTTGTTTTAAGAGTACATAGTAAATGGCAGGTTAACCTGATTGATCAGCTTCTTGCTGGAAATGATATGCTCAAAATCCAACCCTATCGTTAAATCTACCCAATCAGGATTACATGACCTCACAACCCGCTCCTTTTGCATCCTGGTGAATCTGCTCATTATTTTAAATCTGCTTAAAGCCTGTGCTTCTGTTTTAAATTCTTCAAAATACACCAATCTGGTAAGTTGTTGACTGCTATCAAAAAACAAGCAAGGCATTTGCTTGTAGAAATCCAGCGTCTTAATTAAATCAGAACTCATTCCAACGTGTAAACTAGTACGGTTTCTGTCTGTTACAATGTATACGAACTTTTTCATGGCCTTAAGCTTAAATTATTATTAACTAAATTAATTAGTACTCCTTTTGGATATTCAAATAAATAATACTAACTTTATTGGCACAATAATACTAACTATTTTAGTAAAAACAAATAAATTTTAAATTTTTATTTTATGTCAAATATTTCATCCAACCTTAAGTACTTAAGAAAGAAAAAAGGCCACACACAGCAGCAATTCGCTGATGCAATGGAAATTAAAAGATCATTGATTGGTGCTTACGAAGAGGACAGAGCGGAACCAAAATATGATTTACTAAAGAAAATAGCAGAATATTTTGAACTGACTATAGATGAATTTATCAATGAAAATATAAACGACAGCTGGAAACCCAAACCAAAAAGCCAGGGTTCGAACCTTAGGATACTAAGTATATCTGTCGACAAAGACGACAATGAGAACATCGAGATGGTTCCTGTTAAAGCTAGCGCCGGATATTTAAATGGCTTCGCAGATCCACAGTATATTAAAGACCTTCCCAAATTTCAATTGCCATTGCCCTTCCTAAAACAAGGAACGTTCAGAGCTTTCGAAATCGTTGGCGATTCTATGTTACCTATCCAATCGGGAAGCGTAATATTAGGGGAATATATGGATAACTGGAATGATGTAAAAACTGGCGAAACCTATGTTATTGTGAGCAAGAATGAAGGTGTGGTTTATAAAAGAGCCGGCAACCGCTTTAAAGAAAACAAAGAACTGAAGTTAATCTCAGACAATAAAGTATATGATCCTTATACCATAGCAGCGGAAGATATTCTTGAAATATGGAAAGCAAAAGCTTATATTTCATCTACCCTGCCCGACCCTACACCTGAACCTACTATTGAAACGCTAACAAATATGATGTCTCAAATGCAAAAATCTATATCACAGCTAAACAAAAACTAATACGCCCCAGAACAGCACTAAATGAATAAAGCTGAGCAATTCATAAACGAAAGGCTACTCAACAGAACAGAAAAAGGCTCATTAAGGAAATTATCTGCAAAGATTTTCCCTGTTGATTTTTGCTCTAATGATTATCTGGGCTTTGCAAGATCGCCTCAATTAAAAAATGCAATCAATGAGACTTTATTGCATATGCCACATTATGGTAATGGCGCTGCAGGTTCTCGTTTGCTAAGTGGCAATCATGCTTTTACTGAAGAGACTGAAGCTTTTATTGCTGACTTCCATAATGCAGAAAATGGTCTTGTCTTTAATTCTGGATACGATGCCAACGTAGGTCTTATTTCAAGCTTAGCACAGCGCGGCGATACCATTATATCTGATGAATTGATTCATGCCAGTCTTATAGATGGTGCCCGACTAACTCATGCCAACCGATATTCCTTTAAACATAACAATCTTAACGACCTTGAAGCCAAACTAAAAGTTGCAAAAGGAAATGTTTATGTGGTTGTAGAAAGTGTTTATTCTATGGACGGTGACGTTGCGCCACTTACTGAAATAAATAACCTGTGTGAAAGATATGAGGCAAACCTGATTGTTGATGAAGCGCATGCTTTGGGTATTTTTGGGAATTATGGACGGGGGTTAGTACAGCAGGCGGGCCTGGAAAATAAAGTATTTGCACGCATCGTTACTTTTGGCAAAGCATTGGGCTGCCATGGGGCAATTGTATTAGGAAGCCGTGCATTACGCAACTACCTCATCAATTTTGCACGTTCCTTCATCTACTCTACAGCAGCTCCTATTCATGCTATTGCAGCTATAAGAAGTGCTTACCAAATGCTGACTGATACAGATTACCGCCCATTAATTGCAGAGAAAATAGCTTTGTATTCACGCTTAATTAGCAACTCGGGCATTCAGGATATTCAACCAAGCCCAAGTACAATACAAACTATTATATACAACAGCAACCAAAAAGCTAAATTTGCTGCCGAAACATTACAAAATAAAGGTATAGATGTTCGTGCTATCTTAAGCCCTACCGTTGCAGAAGGCAAAGAGCGGCTAAGGATATGCTTACATCTGTTTAATACCGATGAAGAGATTAAGATGCTTGTAGACCAACTCATATTATTAAAAGAACATGAATAATACATATTTTATTACCGGAATAGGAACCGGTATTGGTAAAACAATTGTAAGCTCAATATTAACAGAAAAACTACAGGCAGATTATTGGAAGCCCATTCAGTCAGGGGATCTGGAAATAAGCGATAGCTTATTTGTTGGAAACCTGATAAGCAATACCAAAACAGTTATACACCCTGAACGATACAGACTCGGCCAGCCACTTTCTCCCCACTTGTCGGCCAAAATAGATGGTGTTCACATTACCACTGATTCTATAAAAAAACCGATAACGGATAACAGTCTGATTATTGAAGGCGCGGGAGGTTTAATGGTACCATTGAACGATAAGGAACTTATATGCGACCTGATCAAATCACTTGATGCAAAGGTTATTGTAGTTTCTCAGAACTACCTTGGTAGCATTAACCATACCTTACTTACGCTAGAAGTCCTTAAAGCAAACCAGATCTCTGTAGAGGGGCTAATATTCAACGGCCCTGCAAATGCGGAGACAGAAAATTACATCCAGAACTATAGCGGGGTTAAGGTAATTGGAAAAGTTCCTTTTATGAGTCGAATCGACAAAGAACATATCATCACTGCCGGTCAGCACATTAACTTATAAAATATACGACATAAAAAAAGGGAGCTAATAGCTCCCTTTTTTTATAACTTAAGTTATATCTATTTTACTGCATCAATTACAGCTTTAAAAGCTTCTGGATGGTTCATAGCTAAGTCAGCTAAAACTTTACGGTTTAAACCGATATTTTTAGTGGCTAATTTACCAATTAATTGAGAGTAAGATATACCGTGTTGACGTGCTCCAGCGTTGATACGTTGAATCCACAATCCACGAAATTCTCTTTTCTTAACTTTACGGTCACGGTATGCATATTGCAAACCTTTTTCTACCGTATTTTTAGCAATGGTGAAAACCTTGCTTCTTGATCCCCAATAGCCTTTGGCTAAATTTAAGACTTTTTTCCTTCTTCTTCTCGAAGCTACTGCGTTTACCGAACGTGGCATGTTTTTGTTGTTTTTGATAAACGGTGTTGCGTATTACAGCAAACTTACTACCGGTTACCTGGTTAAAAATTTAATTATTTACCGATTGCAAGCATACGTTTCACGTTGCCCATATCAGCATCAGACACCATTGATGTTTGACCTAAGTTACGCTTACGTTTTGTCGACATCTTTGTTAAGATGTGGCTTTTGTATGCGTTCTTTCTTGCGATTTTACCTGTTCCAGTAAGCGAAAAACGCTTTTTAGCACTGGAATTGGTTTTCATTTTTGGCATAACCTGTTTTTATTATATGTAATTTATTTATTTCTTAGCAACTTTTGGAGCAAGTGTTAAAAACATACGCTTACCCTCTAATTTAGGTAGCAATTCTACCTTACCTATGTCTTCAAGAGCCTGAGCAAATTTAAGAAGAAGAATCTCTCCCTGTTCTTTATAAACGATTGCTCTACCTTTAAAGTGAACATAAGCTCTAACTTTCTCACCATTTTCAAGGAAACTAACAGCATGCTTTAGTTTAAATTGAAAATCATGATCGTTAGTGTTAGGTCCGAATCTAATCTCCTTAATAACAGTTTGTTTAGCGTTAGCTTTAATCTCTTTCTGCTTTTTCTTTTGCTCGTAAACAAACTTGCTGTAATCGATTATTCTACATACTGGAGGAACTGCATTCGGAGAAATCTCCACTAAATCCAATTCTAACTCATCGGCAAGGGCCAAAGCTTTTGCCAAAGGATAGATCCCCGGTTCAACATTATCTCCAGCTAATCTTACCTCTTGTGCCCTGATAAACTGATTAATATTATGTTCTGCTTCTTTTTTCTTAAAAGGAGGACGTGGTCCCCTATTAAATCCTGGTCTGCCTAATGCCAAATTTGTATCTTATTTAAACTGTTATTTCTTTAATTAATAATTCACTAAACTCTTGCAGGGTCATTTCACCTAAATCGCCTTCGCCATGTTTCCTTACAGAAACCTTTCCTTCAGCCATTTCCTTCTCACCAATAATCAACATATAAGGTATTTTTTTAACCTCTGCGTCTCTGATTTTCCTTCCAATCTTCTCATCACGAAAGTCAATCAGCCCGCGAATATCGGAATTATTTAGTTCATCTGAAACTTTTTTTGCATATTCTTCATACTTTTCTGAGATAGGAAGAATAATAAATTGTTCAGGAGAAAGCCATAATGGGAAATTACCAGCACAATGTTCAATCAAAACTGCGATAAAACGCTCAAGAGAACCAAATGGAGCCCTATGGATCATTACTGGTCTGTGTTTTTGATTATCGCTGCCAGTATATTCCAACTCAAAGCGCTCAGGTAAATTATAATCAACCTGAATAGTTCCAAGCTGCCATTTTCTACCCAATGCATCCTTAACCATGAAATCTAATTTCGGGCCATAAAATGCTGCTTCGCCGTATTCCACAACTGTTGGTAAACCTTTTTCTGCAGCAGCCTCAATAATTGCAGTTTCTGCCAGATGCCAGTTCTCATCGCTACCAATGTATTTTGCTCTGTTTTCAGGATCTCTTAAAGAAACCTGAGCGATATAATCATTGAAACCCAATGATTTAAATACGTATAGTACAAGATCAATTACCTTTTTAAATTCCTCTTTCACCTGGTCTGGGCGACAAAACAAATGTGCATCATCCTGAGTAAATCCACGAACCCTTGTTAAACCATGCAGTTCTCCACTTTGCTCATAGCGATATACAGTTCCAAACTCAGCAAAACGCAAAGGAAGATCTTTATACGAACGTGGTTTCACTTTATAAATCTCGCAATGGTGCGGGCAGTTCATCGGTTTAAGGAAAAACTCCTCTCCTTCCTGCGGTGTCTTTATTGGCTGAAATGCATCTTTACCGTATTTCTCATAGTGACCCGAAGTAATGTATAAATTCTTATGGCCAATATGTGGAGTTACAACCTGCTCATACCCTGCCTTACCTTGTGCTTTTGTTAAAAACTGCACCAAACGCTCGCGCAATGCTGCACCTTTTGGTAACCACAATGGCAATCCCATGCCTACTTTTTCAGAAAAAGCAAATAGTTCAAGCTCCTTACCTAACTTTCTGTGATCTCTTTTCTTAGCTTCTTCAATCATATGAAGATATTCAGTAAGTTCACTTGCTTTAGGGAAAGTAACACCATAAATACGTGTAAGCTGTTTTTTAGTTTCGTCACCACGCCAATAAGCGCCGGCAACATTCATCAACTTAACAGCTTTAATAAACCCTGTATTAGGAATATGTGGGCCACGACATAAATCGGTAAATTGTCCCTGAGTATAAAAAGTGATTTTACCATCTTCAAGGCCATCAATAAGATCTAACTTATATTCGTCTCCCTTTTCAGTAAAATACTTAACTGCATCAGCTTTTGAAACTGATTCTCTAACAAAAACCTCTTTCTGTTTTGCCAGTTCAATGATTTTTGCTTCGATAGCTTTAAAGTCATCAGAAGAAAACTCTCTGTCGCCAAAATCTACATCATAGTAAAATCCGGTTTCAATAGCTGGACCGATACCAAATTTTGTACCAGGGTACAATGCTTCCAATGCCTCGGCCATAATGTGGGCCGATGAATGCCAGAAAGTAGCTTTACCTGCTGTATCATTCCATGTTAGTAGTTTTAAAGAAGCATCAGACTCTATCGGTCTGGATGAATCCCAAACTTCTCCGTTAACTTCGGCGGCTAAAACATTGCGGGCTAAACCCTCAGAAATTGATAATGCAATTTGATGGGCAGTTGTGCCCTTTTCGTACTGACGGCTAGAGCCATCAGGCAGTGTAATGTTAATCATCTACAACTATGATTTAAAAATTAATAAAATTTGTGTTATAAATCACCTACAATGTGATTCTGAATTACAAAGTTAACTAATATTCCGTACTTTCTAACCATCCATTTGCCAATACATCGGCTAAATGCATCGTTTTAAGCGGAATATTATTTTTGTCGATGTAACCCTGTAAATGCATCAGGCATGATAAATCTGTAGAAATCACATACTCAGCACCTTGCTCCAAAGCATTATTCACCTTCTGCTCAGCCATTGCCGATGAAATGGCATCAAACTTAACTGCGAATGTACCACCAAAGCCACAACACATATCAGTATCCTTCATCTCTACCATTTCCAATCCGTGTACTTTAGACAAAAGTAGCCTTGGTTCTTCTTTGATTTTGCATTCGCGTAGTCCGCTACAAGAATCATGATAAACAGCCTTTCCATCCAGCTCTGCCCCAAAATAGTCTCTTTTAAGAACGTTTACCAGAAAATCTGAAAGCTCAAAGATATTGGATTGGATATTCCTACATTTGTTATGCACGGTAGTGTTGGTAAAAAGATCACTATAACCACTTTTAACCATACCTACACATGATGCGGATGGAGCTACTATATAATCTGTTTCCGAAAAATCACTAAGGAACTTAGTGCCCGTTTCCTTTGCCTGCTCCCAATAGCCCGCATTATAAGCAGGTTGACCGCAGCAGGTCTGATTAGAATTATAGAACACCTCACAACCAGCCTTCTCCAATAACTTTATGGTATTAAATGCCGTTTCCGGATATAACTGGTCTACGAAACAGGGTACAAATAATTCTACTTTCATTAATATTATATTCTCTACTATTTAAGTCAAAAGTGACCATTTTATTTAAGTTAAAACGAGCATTACCACGCATTTATTTTAAAGCTATAACGTCAAGCATTTACGTTAAGCATTTATAAAACAGATCTCTTTTCAACGCTTTTTAATACCACCAAAAACACCAAACCAATTATAAAAAATGATGCCAAAGCTATTATGGAGTTCCGCATATTCCCCGTTACTTCCTCAATGTAAGCAAAACTAAACAAACCAATTACAATGGCCATCTTTTCGGTTACATCATAAAAGCTAAAGAATGAGGCTGTATCAGGGGTATTGGCAGGCAAATATTTTGAATACGTTGATCTTGACAAGGACTGAATACCTCCCATAATTAAACCAACAATAGCGGCCAATCCATAAAATTGGTATTCATTGGTGATGTAATATGCACAAACACAAGTAGCAATCCAAATGAGTACCACATAGATCAATACACGAACATTTCCAATTTTCTTTGCAAAATAAGACATCATCATGGCACCCAATATGGCCACCAACTGTATAATTAAAATGGTTACAATAAGTTTAGAAGTTCCCAGTTTTAGAGTCTTTTCTCCAAAACCCGCAGCGGCGAGCATAATGGTTTGTACACCCATTGAATAAAAGAAAAATGCCAATAAAAACATTTTAAGCACTTTCATATGGCGTAACTGGTTCCAAACTTTAGACAATTCCTGGAAACCACTTCTTACTACGCTCTTATTAATCGACGAATAATTTGGACTACCTGCAGGAAGCTTTTTAAACGGAATCTGTGCAAAAGCAATCCACCATATACCCACCAGCAAGAATGATAACCTTGGCGGAAATGATAAATCTGTAATGCCAAACAGTTCCGGTTTCAGTACAAAAACAAAGCAAATGATCTGAAGCAAAACACTACCTACATAACCATAAGCAAAACCTTTTGCACTTACCGCATCCTGCTGATCTACAGTAGCTATTTCTGGGAGGTATGAGTTATTAAACAACACCCCTCCTATGTATCCCATGGCAGCTATAGCAAAACAGATGATGCCCAGTTCCAGCGTATCGAGCTTAAAAAAGTACAATCCCATGCAGGCAATACCACCTATGTAGGTAAAGATTTTCATGAAAATCTTTTTGTTGCCCCTGTAATCTGCAATTGACGAAAGAATAGGCAACAGCAAAGCCATTATCAGATAGGCCACAGATAAGGCATAGTTAGACAAGGCCGTATTGGTAAAAGTTCTTCCAAAAAAGGAAACCTTATCACCATGTTCCTGAGTGGTAGTTATTATGGTATAATAAGCCGGAAAAATGGTAGAAGTAATAACTAGATTATATGCTGAATTAGCCCAGTCAAAGAACGCCCACGACCGGATGACTTTTTTATCGTTTTTTTGTTCCATGTATTAAATGAGGTACTAAAGTAGCTAAAAAACAGTATTCAGTATTAATTTACTTTCTCCAATTTAGTAGCTCCTGATTTTTTCTCATCAACGTTTTTCGGGTTCCCTTTATAATACACCTCACTTGAGCCTGCCGTTTTAATTTTCAGATCGTTCAGCACATTTATGTTGGCCTTTCCGGTTCCATCGATATTTATATCGTAAATACCTGCTACAAAATCAAATGCATTAACAGTTGATGTTCCCTTAGCTGTTAAATTGTGTACACCGGTTTGCCCGGTCAGCGCAAGTTTACCAATCCCATCAATCCTGGTGGTTAATTTAGACGCACTCAGGTCCAGAGAAACATCAGATGTACCTTCGAGTTTCAAATCAACATCTGTTGCATAAATACGGCCATCGCCAACAACCTTAACAGCTCCTACTGTATTTAGCTTTTTCAATTCACCAATACCTGCATAAACAACTACAGAGTCTGTACCACAATATATTCCATCGTCCAGTTTCACCCTCAGTTCTCCACTGCTCACATCTGTTCTTACCATGTTAACAATACTAGAATCTGCATCAATTTTTATAGCATAAGAACTATCTTGTTTGATCACAAGTTTAATGGCCCCGGTAATTTTTATCTGATCAAAATTCTTTACAACAGCATCTTTAACAATGTGTTTACCCGAATCCTGTATACAATCAGAGGAACATCCTGCTAAAAGAACAGGAATAGCACAAACAATAGCGATAATCTTTCTCATAATATTAAAGGTAATAATTTTTCCCGTCCGTTTTAATTTTCCCGGCATCAAGCAATTCTCTTATCCGGTCTAGTATCTCATTTTCAGCACCAACTTTTATGGCATTTACAAGGTCGTCCAGTGCGTGGGCCTGACTCTGTAACAAAGTAACAATCTCAAAATCTATCTTATCAGATAACTGATCCAGATCTTCAGCTTTTTTCTCTGCAAGGCAGATGTCGCAAACTCCACATTTTTCAGAATCGGGTTCATCAAAATAAGTCAACAACTGAATGCTTCTACATTCTGCTTTTCCGGCATAAGCCAATACCGCATTTATCTGATCTGTCTGAATTTTCTTTCTTAGTTCAATATACTTTACATCAATGTCTATATGAAGCAGATCAACTCTGGCACGTATATATTGCAACTGAGGTTGGTCTGTTTGAGGCAAATACGACAAAATACCCTGATCCTGTAAATTGTTCAGCAGCCTGACTACATCATTAAATGACATCCTTACTTTCTTGGCAATATCTGATTCCTGAATCTTCACATATTGATCAAAGGCACCGCCATATGATCTTAGAATAGCCTTAATAAGTGGATCATAGCCTGCATTTTCTATCTGAAAGCGATAAACATCTTCGTTGCCAACTGTAAACAACACCCTCGATTGTAAAAAAATATTTTCCGACAAGGTGATATACCCATCACGTTCCAAAAACTTAAGAGCGGCAATTGTTTTTACCACGCCCACATTAAACCGTTTACAGAAATCAGCAATATCGAAGTTAAAACTTAAGCCCTCGCCAGCACCAAATGCCAGCTGAAAGTAATTGCCCAGATAGTGATATATCTTTTTAATCTCGTCTAACGTAGGAAAACTATTGGCGTATTTAGCCTGCAGGGCCATCTGATCTGATTTATTGGACAATAGAACACCGTATGATCTTTTACCATCCCTGCCTGCCCTGCCGGCTTCCTGATAATATGCTTCTAAACTTTCTGGTAAATCCAGGTGAACTACAAAACGAACATCAGGTTTATCTATTCCCATTCCAAAAGCATTGGTGGCCACCATTACACGGATTATGTTTTGCTTCCAGTTTTCCTGCCTTTTAAAGCGTTCTTCCTTTTCAACCCCCGCATGGTAAAAATCAGCAGCAATGCCATTTCGTTTTAAAAACAATGCTATTTCCGAAGTTTCCCTCCGGTTGCGCACATACACCAATCCGCTGCCCTTTACATTCTTAACAATATCTATCAGTTTTCTGTGCTTGTCTTCATCGTTTAAAACCACATAACTCAGGTTTTTCCGAGCAAAACTCTGCACAAAAATCTTTGCATTTTTAAACTGTAATTTCTCTACAATGTCATTTCGCACAAACTGAGTGGCGGTAGCTGTTAAAGCCAAAACCGGCACCTTTGGATGGATCTCTCTGATGGCACTAACCAATAGATATGGTGGCCTGAAATCGTAGCCCCACTGAGAAACGCAATGCGCTTCATCAACCGCTATAAGATTTACATTCATGTAAGAGATCCGCTCTCTAACCAATTCAGAAAGCAACCGCTCCGGAGACAGGTAAAGAAATTTAATATTGCCATAAATGCAATTATCTAAAAGGATATCGATCTCTCTTTTACCCATGCCTGCATAAATGGCCACTGCATTGATCCCATTATCTTTTAACCCCTCAACCTGATCTTTCATTAAGGCTACCAGGGGCGAAATAACAATACATATTCCCTCCATAACCATTGCAGGTACCTGAAAGCAAAGCGATTTACCTCCTCCTGTTGGCAATAATGCTAAGGTGTCATTTCCGTTTAAAACCGATGCAATAATTTCATCCTGTGATGGCCTGAAACTATCAAATCCCCAGTATCGTTTTAATATCTCTACTTCACTCATAAAAAGGTTAAGCCCAAAACTATAAAAATGAACTGATATTACTAAATTGCGGGCTAATTAACACCCGTCGCTTATGAAAACATCATTACTACTATTATGTTTCCTACCTATACTTCATTTCAGCTATGCCCAGGAAAAAAAATGGGATGTCGAAAAATTTCATGGACCCACTAAAACGTTTAATATCAGCACAGACGAGGGTACATGGATGAATTTGGATGTAAGCGCCGATGGTAAAGATATCGTTTTTGATCTTTTAGGGGATATTTACACTATGCCCGTTACAGGTGGCACAGCTGCGTTGTTAAGCGGGGGCGTTGCCTGGGATGTTCAGCCGCGCTTTAGCCCCAATGGGAAGTATATATCCTATACCAGCGATAAAACCGGAGCCGACAACATCTGGATCATGAACCGCGACGGGTCTAATAAAAGGCAAGTTACCAAAGAAACATTCAGACTGTTAAACAATGCCACATGGATGCCAAACAGCGATTATCTGATTGCCCGGAAGCATTTTACTGGCAGCCGTTCTTTAGGCGCCGGAGAAATGTGGATGTACAGTATATATGGTGGCGAAGGTGTACAATTAACCAAAAGAAAAAACGATCAGCAAGATGCGGGTGAGCCTAACGTATCGCCTGATGGCAGATACCTATACTTTAGCGAAGATGTATCGCCAGGTCCTAACTTTGAATATAGCAAAGACCCTAATGGTGTAATATATGCGATCCGTCAGCTAGACATGATTACCGGCAAATTAACAGATCTGATAGAGCAACCAGGGGGTTCAGCTCGTCCTCAGATCTCGCCCGATGGCAAAATGATGGCTTATGTTAAACGGATCAGATTAAAATCTGTACTTGTTGTACAGAACATCAATTCCGGCGAAGAATGGACACTAACAGAAGACCTTACCCATGACCAACAGGAAACGTGGGCCATATTTGGTGTTTACCCCAATTTTGCGTGGACTCCTGATTCTAAAAACATCATTTTTTATGCTAAAGGAAAAATCAAAAAGATAGAGCTCAGTTCATTGGTTATTTCCGATATCCCTTTTAAAGTAACAAGCACGCAGACCATACAGGAATCTCTGCATTTCCCAAAACAAGTATTCAGCGCTGAGTTCACCTCAAAAATGATCAGACAGCTAACTACCTCACCCGATGGTAAGTTTGTTGTATTTAATGCAGCAGGGTTTTTATATAAAAAAGAACTGCCAAATGGTACTCCTGAAAGGGTTACCAATGGTATTGATTTTGAATTTGAGCCAGACATTAGTCCGGATGGAAAATTTGTAATTTACACTACCTGGAGCGATGAGTTTAAAGGCTCCATTAAAAGAGCTGACCTTAAATCTGGCAAAACCATACCACTTACTGATGAAAAAGGCCTCTATTACTCCCCTTCCTACTCTACCAAAGGCGATAAAATTGTTTACCGTAAAGGCGTTGGAAACGATGTTTTAGGATATGCTTATGGCCGCGGCACAGGTATATTTACCATGTCGGCAGATGGAACAGCAAAAACACTGATCTCCGAAAACGGCATAAAGCCACAGTTTAACAAAGACGATACCCGCATCTTTTTTCAAGGAAATGAGGATGGCAAAAAGGCATTTAAAAGTGTAGATCTAAATGGCGGCAATCCGCGTACTCATTACACCTCTACCTATGTTACCCAGTTTTGCCCAAGCCCTGATGGCAAATGGATGGCATTTACAGAGCTATTTAATGTATACATCACCCCGATGGTTACCACAGGATCGCCTTTAGAGCTTTCATCAACAAACAAATCTATTCCGCTAACCAGAGTTACTAAAGATGCGGGAACTTATTTGCATTGGAGTAATGATGGCAGCAAATTACTATGGACATTAGGGCCGCAATACTTTAGTCGTGAAATTAAAAACACCTTTAATTTTGTAGACGGTGCTCCACAAACCATTCCGCCACCAGATTCTATAGGTGTTTCTATTGGTTTACGTCTTAAAACAGATGTGCCAGACGGTATAACTGCCTTAAAAGGTGCCAGGATAATTACCATGAAAGGTGATGAAGTTATTGAAGAAGGAACCATTATAATAGATCATAACAAAGTTGTAGCAGTAGGTAAAGCAAGCGAAGTAAGTATACCGCAGAATGCTAAAGTGATTGATGTAACGGGAAAAACAATAATGCCGGGTATTATTGATGTACACGCACATTTACGCACCAGTCCGGACGGCATTAGTCCGCAACAAGATTGGTCATACCTTGCTAACCTTGCTTTCGGTGTAACTACCTCACACGATCCATCGAGCAATACAGAAATGGTGTTTAGTCAATCAGAGATGATCAGGTCAGGCCGCATGGTAGGGCCAAGATTATATTCAACGGGTTCTATATTGTATGGTGCAGATGGCGATTTCAAGGTAGTCATTAACAGTTTAGATGATGCTTTATCTCACCTCAGAAGGTTAAAAGCAGTGGGCGCCTTCTCTGTTAAATCATACAACCAGCCTCGTCGTGACCAGCGTCAGCAAATATTAGAAGCCGCACGGCTATTAAAAATGGAAGTAGTTCCAGAAGGTGGTTCTACATTCTTTACCAACATGAACATGATTTCTGATGGTCATACCGGTATTGAACACAGCATCCCGGTTGCTCCGGTTTATAAGGATGTAGTTTCTTTCTGGAATAATACCAAAGTGGCCTACACACCTACCCTTATTGTAAGTTACGGCAGTCAGTGGGGCGAGAACTATTGGTACGACAGAACCAATGTTTGGGAAAATGAAAGGTTAATGGCATTTACACCTCGCCCAATTATAGATTCACGTTCAAGAAGAAGAACTACTTCGGAATACGGAGATTACGGCCACATTGAAGTATCAAAAGCAGTTAAACAAATTGCTGACGGCGGCACAAAAGTAAACTTAGGTGCCCACGGACAAATCCAGGGTCTGGGAGCGCATTGGGAACTATGGATGCTGGTACAAGGTGGCATGACACCGTTACAAGCCATCAGATCGGCCACGCTAAACGGTGCTTCTTATTTAGGTATGGATAAAGAAATAGGTTCATTGGAAAACGGCAAACTTGCGGATCTGGTAATTATGGATGCCAACCCATTGGACGACATCAGAAACTCAGAAAAAATAAAATATGTAATGGTAAATGGTCGTATTTACGACAGCTTATCGATGAATGAAATTGGCGGTCGCGAAAAATTACGCGGCAAGCTGTGGTTTGAGATGGGCAAAGGTATGGTTTACAGTTTCCCAACAGGAAATGCCGAAACCTGGACCTTTACCACCCCTAATTGCGAGTAAAATCGAATAACCCGTTATTTATCCAGTAACGGGTTATTTAGAATACCGGTAAACAAAATTAGTCCGGTTTTCATTTCGCGGATTGCATATACAAATGGACGATTAATAAGAACAGCGGAAGGTTGTTGCACCGATGTGAGTTCAATTCCAACAGAAGTAACAGCAGCGGCTTCAGTTCCGCTTTCATTTACTTCAATAAAAGTTTTGTGTCTCACCTCGTCTATTTCCAAATGCCCGTCCGGATTAATTCTTGTAAAATCGGCAAAGCCATTTTTACCAAACGCCACTTCCATACCCAGATGTTCTAATTGATCATTTAGTGTAATATCATAGCTAAATTTAAACTTAGGCATTTTTATTTCCATACCGGTTTTCTTTAAGCCTGCCATCCATCCTTTCCATTTTGCAGAAGTAATTGAGCCTGCAAATTCATTAATTGTAGTATTACCATTAGGCAATACAATTACCATACTATATTTCTCGTTCCCATAAGGAAGTTCGTATACATTCGCCTCCTGTGAACTTAAATAATTAACAGAAGCTTGCGCAACCATAAAATCTGTTTGAATCTTATTGTTAGCATCTAAATTAAAATCCGCTTTGGCAGTTTTGTTTTTATCGAACTTATATTTCCAATCGCTTTTAAAGTAAACAGCATTAATCAGGTACATTACCATATCACTACCGATCTCATCAATTATACTTGGAATCTTTCCCTGTGTGCTGTTATTTACCCAGCTATTAATTTTGTCTTTTGCAGTCGGACTTTTAAAATCTAACCCTTCAACTTCGGCATTATAGTTATCGGCATTCACCTTTAGAAAACCAGGCAATGGTGTAAAGGTTTTTTCATACCAAATTGAATTGGCAATTTCTAATGTAGCTTTAGGATCTAGCTGAGGCAATTCAGTTGTTATTTTGTGGTAATAACTGTTTATTTCGGCCTCAGTAAAATCTTTAAACTCCATTGTATTTTTTATGGCCTCCAACGTTGAGCCACTGCTGCCGTTACTGGTCATGCCCAAAGCTATACTTACGCTTAAAGGTGATAGCATGAGGTTTTTACCCGCTAATGGTTTTAACAAAGTTTCCTTAAACAGCTTAAAAGTAAAAGCATTATCGGCTTCTGCTTTTTGTTGCTCTCTCGCAGTTAAAATCAGATCTTTTCCCTGGTCTATTGGTTTGCTATCCTTTTTACAAGATGTGGCGGTGATCATTAAAGCGGCAATAGCTAAAAGTAAGATGTGGTTCTTTTTCATCTGGTTAATGGTTTGGTTTACTTCGTTAAACGTATAAATCTGGTGATTCGCTACAGTCTGTTAGAATTCGCACAATGCTTTTTTACAAGCAGTATCAAAACTTTGGTTGTTGGGGCGTTGACAGGGCGTTCGTAAGGCCTTGATAGGGCTAAAACCCTACTAAGGCCCTGCCAATGCCCAATTAAAACCTTATTAAATTTCAAGAAATACATATGATATTATGTCGAATCTATTTATTAGATTTATTAGTAAAAAAAGCTATGGGGATATTACCAAAACAAGTAGCTGCAATTATTCCGGAAAATGCCCGACAATCTGTTAAGCGATCTTTGCAGGGATTCTTTCAATTTGGATTAACAAAAATATCCGGAGGTAAAAGCAACGCATTACTTTGGTCTTATGGTCACTTTGAACTGACACCCTTTACTATATTTCAAGGATTTTCTCAGGGTAAAAACCTTCTACCCAATTTGTATGGCGGTAAAAACTCCATTTGGGAAGATCCGGAATTAAGGGGTATTATCCCAATACAGGATTTTAAAGCACAAAAAGATTTGTTACGTCGTTTAAAAAAAGAAAAAACACTACCACCGGAAACACAACTACAAATAAAGGTAAATACCAATTTTAAAGAAACAATAACTGGCTGTTCCCGTACAAATGGTAAAAAGAACAGGGTTTGGCTAACTCCTGAATTTATAAAATCGGCTTTAGAACTGCATGAAATGGGCATAGCACACAGTGTAGAGGCTTACCAAAATGGCATTCTTGTTGGTGGTGTAATTGGCCTTGCTATAAATGGATATTTCACCTCGTTAAGCTTATTTCATACGGTTGACAATGCCAGTAAAATCGCTTTTTACTATTTACTGGTTAAACTTAAAGACGATGGATTTACTTTACATCTTAGCGGAGCAGCTAATTCCTGGTTCACACAGTATGGAATGGTTAATGTTGAAAAAGAAGAATTCAGGATAAGTTTAATGAAAGCCGTAGCCACCCCGGCTAAATTCACTCCAACGGTTCCTCAGCTATCATTTTAAGAAAAATACTGTCTTACAAATTCTGAGCAATTACATAACCATTTGCCCAGGCCCACTGAAAATTATAGCCACCAAGCCAACCGGTTACATCTATACATTCGCCACCAAAATACAGTCCGGGTATGTTCTTACATTCAAGCGTTTTAGAAGAAAGCTCATTGGTATCAATACCACCCCTCATCACCTCAGCTTTGTCATACCCCTTATCGCCTGCAGGTTTTACCTTAAACAGGTGGATGGTTTTATGGATCAATTCAAGCTCTGCTTTGGTTAATGATGCTACCTGTTTCTCTATTGGCAAAAACTTACTCATTGCATCGGTAAGTTTTTTAGGGTAAAACCGGTTAAACAGGGTTGAAAGTAAAGATTTCCCGTTTACTCTTCTTTCCTCCTCAATTAAGCTGGTAATATCTTTACCGGGCAACAGATCTATATTTATTTCTTCACCCCTTCTCCAATATGAAGAAATCTGTAAAATAGCAGGGCCACTAAGTCCCCAATGTGTAAACAAAATATTCTCTTCAAAAGAGATGCGGTCGTTGCTTACTTCGCAAAAGACACTGTTTCCTGATAACTGAGCGTACCAATCTTCATCTTTACCTGTAATGGTTAATGGCACTAAAGCAGGTGCAGTTTCGATAATATTTAAGGCGTGTTTTCTGGCAAAACGAAGCGCAAAATCTGTTGCACCCATTTTAGGAATAGGCAACCCACCCGTAGTTATTACCAGCTTGGGAGCCTTTAAAGTACGTTGTTTCCCCCCTTTTTCATATTTTATGGTAAAGGAGCTATCGTTAACAAATTCTATTTCCGATACCTGTGCATTGCAGATAATCTGTTGCCCAAAATCAGCACATACAGAGGTAAAAACATCTACAATGTCTTTGGCATTTTTGCCATCTGGAAAAAGCTGACCCAAAGTTTTTTCTTTTCCTGTGATGCCATAAGTTTCAAAAAAACTGACGGTATTGTCAACAGTCCACTGTGTAAATGCCGATTTGCTGAAATGTTTATTGTTAGATATAAACTGTTCATCGGTAGCAAACAGGTTGGTATAATTACACCTTCCACCTCCTGAGATCAGGATTTTAGCTCCCGGTTTATCGCTTTTTTCCAGCAAGATAACCTTTTTACCAAGGTAACCTGCCTGTACGGCGCACATCAAACCACACGCTCCGGCTCCAATAATTATAGCATCTGCATCCATCAATCCGTTTATATTGTTATTTTTGTGCAAAATAAGCATAACTTTTTCATAGTAGATATGGCAAAACAGATAAGTGATTTAAAATTGGGCATACTTGGAGGCGGACAATTGGGCAGAATGCTGATACAAGAGGCTATCAATTATAACTTAACCACTTTAATTTTAGATCCCGATACCGACGCACCTTGTAAACATATAGCGAACTATTTTGAGTGTGGCTCAATTACTGATTTCGACACCGTTTATAATTTTGGAAAAAAGGCCGACATCATCACTATTGAAATAGAGAAAGTAAATATTGAGGCACTTGAACAATTGGAAAAAGAAGGAAAGCATGTTTATCCACAATCGAGGGTAATCCGTTTAATTCAGGATAAAGGTGTTCAAAAACAGTTTTTTAAAGAAAATGATATTCCTACCGCCCCATTTCAACTGGTAAACAGTAAGGCAGAGATGTTAAACAGCAACATTCCTTTCCCTTACATGCTTAAACAGCGCAAAGACGGCTACGATGGTAAAGGGGTAATGAAAATAAACCATGCCGCAGATGTTGAAAATGCCTTTGAAGGGCCTTGTTTAATTGAGGAACTTGTAGATTTTGAGAAGGAGATTGCAGTTATTGTGGCAAGAAACCCGAACGGAGATGTAAAAACTTTTCCTTTGGTTGAGATGGAATTTAATGCTGAAGCAAACCTGGTTGAGTTTTTAATCTCTCCTTCCACCTATCCTGAAGCGATTCAGGAAAGAGCTGAAGTTATTGCTAAAAACATCGCTTCATCATTAAATATTACCGGATTATTGGCGGTTGAAATGTTTATTACCAGGGATGGCAACATCTTGGTAAATGAGCTTGCACCTCGCCCTCATAATAGCGGTCATCATACTATAGAAGGCAATTATGTATCTCAGTTTGAGCAACATTTAAGGGCTATTTTTAACTTACCTCTGGGCGACACCCGTGCAATAAACAATGCGGTGATGATTAACCTGCTTGGTGAAAAAAACCATAATGGGGTGGCAAAGTACCATGGACTAGAAAAAATCATGGCAATTGATGGTGTATATGTACATTTGTACGGAAAAAAATATACCAAGCCTTTCCGTAAAATGGGTCACATTACTGTTGTTGACCAAAACCGCGAAAGTGCAATAGAAAAAGCAAATTATATTAAAAATACATTAAAAGTTATTTCCTAATGAGCGTACAAGTTGGCATTATAATGGGTAGCAAATCGGATCTTCATATTATGAAGGATGCTGCTGATGTTTTTAAAGAATTCGGGGTCGAATTCGAAATGACAGTTGTTTCTGCTCACCGTACTCCTGAAAGGATGTTTGATTATGCAAAACAGGCTGCTGGCCGTGGTTTAAAGGTAATTATTGCGGGTGCCGGTGGTGCAGCACATTTACCTGGAATGGTGGCTTCTATTACCGTTTTGCCGGTAATTGGAGTTCCTGTAAAATCTTCAAATTCTATTGACGGATGGGATTCTATCCTTTCTATTTTACAAATGCCTAATGGTATCCCCGTTGCAACTGTTGCACTTAATGCAGCAAAAAATGCCGGTTTGCTTGCTGTTCAAATACTTTCTACTGCTGATGCAAGTCTTGCTGTTAAAATGCAGGCTTATAAGGATGAGCTTAGAAAGAAAGTTGAAGAAAGCGCTTTAGAGCTTTAGAGTATTTAGATATTAGTATTTAGACATTAGTACTTGGACATTAGTAGTTATGCCCCTTGTCTAAATACTAATATCTAAATACTAATTACTAATTCAAATTAGGATTACTTGGAAAATTGCTAACATGCGCATATTTTGGTCCAAGGTTAATGATCACCTCTCGCCATAAATCTTCTTCATCGTTAGAAAAAACCACATCAGCCTGATAAGTGTCTGATACAATCCATGTATTTTCTTTAAGCTCATCTTTAAGCTGCTCTACACCCCAGCCAGAATAGCCAATAAAAAACTTGATTTCGCTGGCTTGGATAAATCCATTGCTGATGAGAATTTTCAGTGCTTCAAAATTGCCTCCCCAATAAACCCCTTTTGCAATTTCTTCGCCACCATTTAGCTTATCATAACAGCGATGCATAAAATGAACGGTATCGGTTCCAACAGGGCCACCGATATATACCGGGAAGTCTGCTTTATCCAGTTCAGGGATTAAATCGCTCAGCACAAGTGCACTTCTTTGGTTTAAAATAAAACCAACAGTTCCCTCATCCTGATGCTCTGTAATTAAAACTACCGAACGTTTAAAATTAGGATCCATTAAAAATGGTTCAGAAATTAATAATTTACCTACAGATGGTTCTAAGCGACTTAACATTTTAGAAATTTAAAACAAAATTAACTAAACTAACCCTATTTTTGTGTATGGACCTTACTAAAGAAAATATACAAAACCTACGCCAAGATTATCGCTCGGCAAGTCTTTCTGAAAATGATGTTGATAGCAATCCAATTCTTCAATTTAAAAAATGGTTTCAGGACGCTGTCAGTTCACAGCTATATGAACCTAATGTGATGACGCTTGCTACTTCCGATAGGTTTGGAAAGCCCACGGCAAGGATAGTATTATTGAAAGGTATTGATGAGGATGGTTTTGTATTTTACACCAATTACGAGAGTAAAAAGGGCCGTGATCTAGTAGAAAACCCACAAGCAGCCCTTGTTTTCTTTTGGCCTGAGTTAGAACGACAAGTGCGTATAGAAGGTGTGGTAAGTAAGGTTAGTGAGGAGACTTCTTCCGAGTATTTTCACTCGCGTCCAATAGGTAGTCAAATTGGAGCAATGGCATCTCCTCAGAGTAAAGTAATTAGCGACAGGGAATCGCTAGAGCGTAAAGTTGAGCAACTTACTACCCAATATGCTGATCAGGAAATCCCACGTCCGTTACATTGGGGTGGTTATTTAGTGGAGCCTACTTATATAGAATTCTGGCAAGGCAGACCAAGCAGGCTGCATGACAGGATTGTTTACGATTTGGTGGAAGGTTCGTGGATTATCAATAGATTAGCTCCGTAAAAAAACTTAAATGAAAAACATCTCAGTAATAGGCTCAGGTACTATGGGCAATGGGATTGCGCATGTTTTTGCACAATTCGGATATCAGGTAAACCTGATTGACATTAACAAGGATGCGCTTGAAAAGGCAATCAATACAATTGGCAAAAACCTTGATCGTCAGGTTACCAAAGGCACAATAACAGAAGTACAAAAGGCCGAAACGATCAAAAACATAACCGTATTAACCGATATGCAATTGGGTGTTGCAAATGCAGATTTTATTGTTGAAGCTGCCACGGAAAACCTTGACCTAAAACTAAAAATATTTAAAGATCTGGATGCTTTTGCTAAGCCGGAGGCTATTTTAGCAAGTAACACTTCTTCTATTTCCATTACCAAAATAGCATCTGTTACCAATAGGGGCGCCAAAGTTATTGGAATGCATTTTATGAATCCTGTACCAGTGATGAAACTGGTTGAGGTGATTCGCGGTTACGCAACAAGTAATGAAACTACTGCTACAATAATGGATCTTTCCAAAAAGCTTGAAAAGGCACCTGTTGAAGTAAATGACTACCCGGGTTTTGTTGCCAATAGAATATTAATGCCCATGATAAATGAGGCTATATATACACTTTATGAAAACGTTGCAGGAGTTGAAGAGATTGATACGGTGATGAAGTTAGGAATGGCGCATCCGATGGGGCCATTGCAACTTGCCGATTTTATAGGACTGGATGTTTGCCTGGCTATATTACGCGTACTGCATGACGGATTTGGGAATCCTAAGTATGCTCCATGTCCTTTATTAATAAACATGGTTACTGCTGGTAACAAAGGGATTAAATCTGGTGAGGGCTTCTATAACTATTCTGAAGGTGTTAAAGAAGCCAAAGTTGCCGCCAAGTTTAGTATATAGTTAGTATTTAGTAGGTAGTACTTAGTATTTAGATTAAAGGAAAGCTACAGAATAGAATTTAATATATCTGATTTTAAATGTATTTTTGGATGTTTAACACCATGTCTAAGTACTAAATACTAAGTACTAAATACTATATTAAAAATAAATGAACGAAAATCTTGATCCTTCTTCTGAAAGCCTATCTCCTATTGAACGTGATATAGAGAAAGTGCTGCGTCCGCAAGTTTTTGAGGACTTTACAGGACAAGAGAAAATTATGGAAAACCTCAAAATCTTTGTAAAAGCTGCAAAGTTAAGAGGAGAACCATTAGACCATGTTTTATTACACGGCCCCCCGGGTTTAGGTAAAACAACACTTTCTCACATCATTGCAAATGAGATGGGTGTAGGCATTAAAATAACGTCGGGACCTGTTTTGGATAAACCTGGTGATCTGGCAGGGCTACTTACAAATCTGGATACTGGTGACATCCTATTTATTGATGAGATTCACAGATTGAGTCCACTAGTTGAAGAGTATTTATACTCTGCAATGGAAGACTATAAGATTGATATCATGCTGGAAAGCGGACCCAATGCCCGTTCAGTTCAAATCAGTCTGAATCCTTTTACCTTAGTAGGTGCAACTACCCGTTCTGGTTTGCTAACTGCACCTTTAAGGGCGAGGTTTGGAATTAATTCCAGATTGGCTTATTACGACGCAAAGTTACTTACAACCATAGTTTTAAGATCATCTGATATTCTAAAAACACCAATTACTGAGGAAGGTGCTTACGAAATAGCACGCAGAAGCCGTGGTACACCTCGTATTGCCAACGCATTATTGAGACGGACACGGGATTTTGCCCAGATTAAAGGCAACGGAAAGATCGATACTGAGATTGCTCGCTATGCACTTAATGCCCTAAATGTTGATGAGCATGGTTTGGACGAAATGGACAATAAAATTCTTACCACCATTATAGATAAATTTAAAGGTGGGCCTGTTGGCTTAAAAACGATTGCTACCGCAGTTGGGGATGATGAAGGAACCATTGAGGAAGTTTATGAACCTTTTCTGATACAAGAAGGGTTTTTAATGCGTACCTCTCGTGGCCGTGAAGCAACTGAAGCAGCATACAAGCATTTGAAAAGAAATTTTCCTGGCCAAACAGGTAAATTATTCTGATCATTATACTTCACTAGCCTTTAAAAAACAGCCAATAGATTAACAAAGCAACAACAAGAATGGGAATTATCCATTTTAATACTGGGGCAGCCCCGTTTTTATCGTATTCGTCTACAGCCTGACGTGAAGGTCCCGGATCATCCTGATGCTTTGAGTAGTTCGTCTCAATTGGCTTATGAGGTTTTAGTGGATCCTCTGAATGTTTAACATCTGCATTATCCATAATATTAAGTTTTAGTTACTTAATAAACAATTAAAGAACTTAAAGGTTTGATAAGCAAAGATTATCTTTGCATTTCATGAACAGTAATTCTGCAAAATACAGCAAAATGATTAAGGATGAAGCCATTCGCTTAGGCTTCATGCAATGCGGTATTGCCAAAGCTGAATTTCTTGAAGAGGAAGCGCCAAGGCTCGAGAAATGGCTGAATAACAATTACCATGGAGAAATGGCCTACATGGAGAATCATTTTGATAAACGCCTGGACCCAAGATTATTGGTTGACGATTCAAAATCCGTAATATCGCTAACACTAAACTATTTCCCGGAAGAGCAACAGAGTGATCCTGATGCACCAAAAATATCCAAGTATGCTTATGGTACAGATTACCATCTGGTAATTAAAGACAAGCTGTTTCAATTGCTCAATTTCATTTCAGAAGAGATTGGCGAGGTTAATGGGCGCGCTTTTGTAGATTCCGCCCCTGTTCTGGATCGCGCATGGGCAAAACGTGCAGGCATTGGATGGATCGGAAAAAACAGTAACCTGATCAGTAAAAAAAGTGGTTCATTCTTCTTTCTGGCCGAACTTATTGTAGACTTAGACCTGGAATATGATAATGCTTTTGAGACCGACCATTGCGGAACATGTACCAAATGTATAGACGCCTGTCCTACCGATGCAATATTATCTCCCTTTATTATTGATGCAAAGAAGTGTATTTCTTATTTAACGATAGAGTTAAGGGATGAAATCCCTAATACTTTTAATGATAAGATGGAGAACTGGATGTTCGGATGTGATATTTGTCAGGACGTATGCCCCTGGAACAGATTTTCCGTACCTCACTCTGAGCCGAAGTTTCAGCCTAAAGAAAACCTGTTAAACATGAAACGGGAAGACTGGCTCGACATTACTGAAGATGTATTTAAAAATATATTTAAGAACTCGGCGGTTAAAAGGACTAAATTCAAAGGACTTACCAGGAATATAGATTTCATAAAAAAACTGCCTGATAATTAATTCAGGCAGTTTTTTCTATTTCCCGAACTTCATTTTTAGCTGTTCCAACATATCGTTAGTCACATCAACTGCGGGTTTTTCCTTTTTAGGCTGAGGCTTAAATGCCGGCTTTGCCTGGTTTGGGTTAGGCTTATTTGCTACATGCGGTTGTGCCTGCTTAGGAGCCTGCGACTGTTGCCCTTGTTGTTGCTGTTTCTCAAGTTTAAGCTTTTCCTTCTTTTTATTCCATCTATCCCAAATTTCACCAAGCTTTTTCTTTGTATATAAAGGAAAATCACCTTGTTTCATCCAGGCATAGTAACTAGGTTCAGTATCAAAAACCTGCTCTACAGTTTTGCCCTTGTGCTTTCCGAAATTGAAAATCTCTTCATTATCTTCATTAAAAACCATTCGGCCTGCAAAATCCACAGGTTTATTCATATTTGTAAAAGTATGAAGGGCATCAACACTGTTCTGAACCGGTTTGGATATGTTACCTTGTTTATCCTCGAATTCTGTGTCCTTATAGCGCTCAATTTGAGCCAATAAGACATGATAAGTGGCAGTGATATCTGCTTCTGCAGAATGCGCATTTACAATATCTTTATCACAGTAGAATTTATAGGCGGCACGTAAGGTACGTTGCTCCATTTGATGGAATATATTCTGAACATCTACAAACTTCCTGTCGGACATATCAAAATCCACTCCTGCCCTTAGAAACTCTTCAAGCAATACAGGAATATCAAATCTGTTTGAGTTATATCCTGCTAAATCAGCATCTCCAATAAAATCAGAAAGTTCTTGTGCTACATCTTTAAATGTTGGCTCGTTTGCAATATCCTTATCATAAATTCCATGAATTAAAGATGATTGCAGAGGAATAGGCATTTCTGGATTAATACGTAGCGTTTTAATTACTTCCGAACCATCAGGCATGGCTTTTAGTATGGCAATTTCTACGATACGATCGGCACCAACATTAACTCCGGTAGTTTCTAAATCAAAAAAAGCAAGCGGACGATTTAAATATAATTTCATTTCTAACATTTTGTAGCTCTTCAAAAGTCGTAAAAATCATCCATTAAACCTTAACTTATTTGATAATGCATTAAATTCTGAAACAAATGGTTTTAATGTATATTTTTATTTCCTTTGCTGTATCAATACTGCTATATAATATCGCTCCATTATGAAACTTTTTTCCATTGCGCTTCTTTTATCGTTTTTTTCGATTAGTCATTCTTATGCTCAGGATTTTGAGTATGCAAGAATTACAGGAAGTGATATTGAATTAAAAAACACGCAACTAGATAGCAATGCTAATGCTATGGTTATCAGAGAATTTGGCACTACAGCCGTACAGCTGGATAATGCAACCGGTAAAACCTACATTGATTTTGAATATCATGTACGCATTAAAATATTTAATAAAGAAGGTTTTAACCATGGAAATATTGTAATTCCATTGAGGATATATCGGGATGATGAAGATGAAATTAAAGAACTAAAAGCCACTACGATAAATATTGTAAATGGTCAGCTGGTTAAAACTGAGCTGGATAAGAAACAAGTATTCAATGAGAAAAAGAACAAATACGTTTCGCTAACAAAATTTACGATGCCCAACTTAATGGATGGAAGCATTATTGAATATAGCTACCGACTGCATTCGCCTTATATCTTCAACTTTAAAACATGGGAATTTCAATCAGACATCCCAAAGTTACACAGCGAATATATAGCCAATATCCCTGCTATCTATAATTACAATGTTTCGTTAAGAGGGGCGCAGAAACTTACCAAGCAGAATGCAGAAATAAAGAAGGAATGTTTAATGATTGCAGGAAATAAGATTGACTGTTCAAAAATGACCTATATTATGAAGGACGTTCCGGCATTGATTGAAGAGGATTATATGACTGCCCCAAGTAACTTCAGATCGGCCATTTACTATGAGCTTTCTGACTATGTTATGCTTAATGGTGGCAAAAAAAGCATCACTAAGACCTGGAAAGATGTTGATTATGAATTAAATTCAGACAAATCATTTGGCACTCAAATGAAGCGAAAAGATGTTTTTAAAGAGCTGATGCCTCAAATATTGGGCAAAGCCAGCGATGATTTAAGCAAGGCAAAAGCCATTTATAATTACATTAGGAAGAATATAAAAATGAATGGTTTCATTGGTATTTACAGTGAGAATAACATTAAAACCGCTCTTGAAAAGCACTCTGGAAATACCGGAGATATAAATTTAGCATTAATTGCTGCTTTAAGCGCCGCAGATCTGGATGCTGAAGCCGTAATATTATCAACCAGGGCAAATGGGGTAGTTAACAACCTTTATCCGGTGATCAGCGATTTTAATTATGTGGTTGCAAAGGTTAATATTGGCGATAAAAGCTATTTACTGGATGCAACAGAACCCCTGTTACCATTCGGCCTGCTTCCATTACATTGTATAAATGGAAATGGCAGGGTTATTAATTTAAAGAAACCATCTTACTGGTACGATTTAAAAGCCAGTCAAAAAGAGTCTACAAAGTATGTCCTTAATGCGGAATTAACTGCAGATGGAAAACTAAAGGGCAAACTAACTACTTACTCATTAGGGTATGCTGCACTTAAAAAACGCCAGCGCATTGTAGCAGCCAACTCTGTAGATGAGTATGTAGAAAAGTTAGACGAACAAATGCCCGGAATAAGCATATTAAAACATTCAATAGAAAATGTAGATAGCCTGGACAACACGCTGGTAGAAGACTATGAGATTGAAATGAAGGTCTTTGACAATTTAAATGCCGATCAATCATACTTTAATCCATTCTTTATTAATCGTATTACTAAAAACCCATTCAATTTAAATGAAAGGACTTATCCTGTTGATATGGGGGCGGCAAGCGAAGAAAGGATCACCATGATCATTAAACTTCCTGCTAATATTTCTGTAATTGATAAACCGAAAGATATGTCGATGGCGCTGACAGAAAATGGCGGGAAATATCTTGCCTCAACATCAATGCAAGACGATTCTTTTGTTTTCAATGAGATGCTTCAATTCAATAAACCTATTTACGAATCTGAGGATTACTTGTCATTGAAAGAATTTTATAGCCGTATTATACAATCGCAAAAAACTGATATTGTATTTAAAAAAACCAAGTAAATGCTGAAGAGATTATTACTTCTGATTTTTATTGCTGTTGCCTTTAAGGGATACGCTCAGGAGCAACCAGATTATAATGTAGAAAACATTCCTTCTGCATTAAAAAGTCGTGCTAATGCCGTAGTCAGAAACATGGAGACTACCGTAGATATGCGTGCTCCAGAGAATGTTATCCTTAATGTGAAAAAAGCCATTACCGTTCTGAATAAGAACGGAGACCAGGTAGCAGCTTTAGCGCTCTTTTACAACAAGGCTACCTCCATTAAAGGTGTAAAGGGAATTATTATGGATTCTTTTGGAAAACCAGCCGGAAAGTTTTCCTTAAGCAACTTTCTGGATGAAAGTGCTGTTAGTGATTTTTCTTTATTTGAAGATGCCCGGATTAAGAGGTATAATCCTAATGTTTTAACTTATCCTTACACGATATCTTACGAATATGAAATCAGGTTTAAACAAAACCTGATCATCCCTGATTGGTATGCAACACCCTATTCTGATGTTTCTGTAGAGAAAACCAGTTACACTTTCATCTCCAAGCCCGATGATAAAATCCGTATAAAAGAATACAACTACAAAGGGAATGCAGAGGTAGTAAAATCAGATAAGGTTATTAGTAGGACATGGAAGGTAACTAACCTAAGTGCGATTAAGCGTGAACCTTATGCTCCTGATCCTGACAATTATCTTACCTATGTGAAAATAGCACCCGAACAGTTTACTTATTATGGTCATAAAGGAAGCTATAGCAACTGGCAGGAGTTAGGAAAGTGGGTTTATGATGACCTCGTAAAAACAAGACAAACACTTTCGCCAGATATTATTCAGGAGATGAACAACCTGGTAAAAGGATTAGACAGTGATAAAGAGAAGGCAAAAAAGATCTATGAATACGTGCAGAAGAAAACAAGATACATTAGTGTGCAGATTGGTATAGGCGGATTCCAACCTTTTGAAGCAACAGAAGTGCACCGTGTTTCTTATGGCGATTGTAAAGCGCTGGTAAATTACACACAAAGTTTATTAAAAGCTGTAGGTATAAACAGTCTTTATTGCGTGGTATATGGCGATAGTTATAAAAAGAGTATGGATGCCGATTTTGCAAGCATGGATCAGGGAAATCATATTATTTTATGTGTACCACTTAAAAGTGATACCACCTGGTTAGAATGTACCAGTCAGGATAGTCCGTTTGGATATTTAGGAAGTTTTACCGACGACCGTGTTGTATTGGCCTGTACAGAAGAAGGTGGTAAATTACTAAAAACACCAGCCTTAACTACTGCTGCAAGCCTGCTAAAACGTAAGGCAGAGCTTAATTTAGATAAGGATGGTAATGTTAATGGCAAGTTGCACACCGACTTTAGTGGCTCCCAGTATGATAATTATCGTCGTATCATTAGTAAGCCTTCATCTGAGCAGTTAAAATTGCTAAAAGAAGAGTATGATATTGACAATATTGATTTTAACAATCTTAAACTTGCTCAAAGAAAGGATAGCAATCCTGTAACCTCAGAGTCCTTAGATCTAACTATTCAGAGGTATGCACCCCGTACAAATGACAGGATCTATATGGTACTTAATGCGTTCAACAAAACCAACTCCATTCCAGAAGTTAGAAACAGAACATTACCTGTATATGTGAACAGGGGCTTTACAGATGAAGATGAGATAATATATAACCTTCCCGAAGGATATAGTATTGAAGCTAAACCTAATGACAGGGAAATTAAATCGCCATTTGGCAGCTATGCTGTAAAGGTTACAATGGAGGGTAAAAAGCTGATATATAACAGAAAATTTGTTTTGAATAATGGGACGTACCCCGCTGACAAATACGAAAGCTTTATGCGCTTTTTTAGTGACGTAAGTAGTTCAGATAATAGTAAGGTGATTTTTAAAACGAATTAACTTAGAAATATAATTCCAAGGGCTATTCCGATAATCATGATTAGGTACATCAGAATTTCGGTTGTAGCAAAGCGTTTGTACTTATTCCAAAAGGAATCTTGTTTATGTTCTGACATAGTTTAGTTTCTAAAAGAACCTGCTTTAACCATTGTTTTTTGGTAAGCAGGAAGGGTTAAATCGTCGACCACTACCCCACGGGTTGTAGATGCATGAACAAAATAAGTGTCGTTAAGATATATTCCAACATGATCTACAGCACCACCGCCAAAAGAGAAAAAGATAAGATCTCCTTCTTTTAACTGACTAATGCTTTTTTCTTTGATTGTTTCGGCCTGATCGCGGGACCTCCGAGGTAAGCTATTCCCATAAATGTCTTTTTGCAATAAGAAAGCAAAACCTGAACAATCAATACCACGTTTATCTAATCCGCCCAAACGGTACCTTACCCCTGTCCAATCGTTAATAAAGCGATACAATTGCTTGCTTTTTAAATGAGACATAGCATAAGCAATCTTAGATGCTGAATTTGGGTTAGGTTTTACACTTGCTTTTCTTGAACCGCAGGAAGACAACACGATTAACATAAGTACAAATAGTACAGCTTTAACATTGTTTTTCTGCGTATTCAAAATCATCATAGCCTTTATTGTTTTATTATTCGTTGTATTTCATCGAGCTTTAAAAGCGCTTCAACCGGAGTAAGTATATTTACATCCAGGTTGTTAAGTGTATCTCTTATCTTCACTAAAACGGGATCATCAATAGCAAACATCTGCAACTGATAGGCCTGATTTTGAACCTTCTTAATGCTATCTTTAATGCTTTGCCCTTCGGTTCTGTCTATTTCAAGTTTTTTAAGGATCTCATTTGCCCTATTGATCAGTTTAGGAGGCATACCGGCCATTTTAGCAACATGTATACCAAAACTGTGTTCGCTTCCACCGGGCACTAGTTTACGCAGGAAGATCACCTTATTTGAGACCTCTTTAATAGATACATTAAAGTTTTTAACGCGGCTCATTGTGTTGGCAAGTTCATTTAACTCATGATAATGGGTAGCAAACAATGTTTTTGGTCGCGCCGTTGGATGCGTGTGCAGAAACTCTGCGATTGCCCATGCAATAGAAATACCATCGTAAGTACTTGTTCCCCTACCAATTTCATCTAGCAGAATAAGACTGTTATCCGATATATTGTTTAGGATACTTGCAGTTTCATTCATTTCCACCATGAATGTACTTTCGCCTGAAGAAAGATTATCGGACGCACCTACACGTGTAAATATTTTATCTATTAGCCCTATACTTGCAGCCTTTGCCGGCACAAAACAACCCATTTGGGCCATTAGAACAATGAGACCTGTTTGTCTTAATATGGCCGATTTACCCGACATATTGGGACCGGTGATGATGATGATCTGCTGAGTATCGTTGTCTAAAAATACATCATTGGTGATGTACTCCTCACCTACAGGTAGCCTTTTTTCAATTACCGGGTGCCTGCCACCTTTGATATCTAATGCTTTACCTGTAGTAATTTCGGGCTTAACATAGTGATTTTTAATAGCCAGCTGTGCAAAGCATAATAGCACATCTAATTGAGCTATCTGGAAGGCATTTAACTGAATCTGCTTAATATATGCAGCAACCTGAGACACCAATTCATTATATAAACGGATTTCTATCTGCTGAATTTTTTCTTCGGCTCCAAGTATCTGTTCTTCGTATTGCTTTAGTTCGGGTGTAATGTATCTTTCTGCATTTACAAGTGTTTGTTTCCTGATCCAGTCTGCAGGCACCTTGTCTTTATGGGTATGAGTGACTTCCAGGTAATAACCAAAAACATTGTTAAAGGCTACTTTTAATGACGGAATACCAGTGATGGCAGCTTCTCTCTTTTGTATTTCAACAAGGTAATCTTTACCGCCAAAAGCTATTTTCCTAAGCCTGTCAAGATCTTCATCGATACCCTCAGCTATTACGTTCCCTTTGATTAATACAGCAGGGGGATCTTGCTGTAATTCTCTTTCGAGTTTTTCTCTGATGGTTAAACATGGATTTAACTGATCTGCAAGAACAGATAAGAAAGGGTTTTTCACTTCTTCTGCTATCTTTTTAACAGATTCTATATGATACAATGCTTTTTTTAGCTGACAAAGTTCCCTTGGACCTACTTTTTGCAACCCTACTTTGGAAATCAGCCTTTCTAAATCGCCTATCTGTTTAATGTGCGTCAAGAACTCTTCTAAAAGCGGTTCCTTTTTAATCAGAAACTCTACTACACCTAAACGTTCCTGTATTGGTTTTAATTCCTTTAATGGCATTATGATCCACTTGTGCAGCAAACGAGCACCCATTGGGGTTGATGTTTGATCAAGCACTTCGAAAAGTGTAATGGCATTATCGTTTGTAGAACTAACCAATTCCAGGTTTCTGATGGTAAAGCGATCTAACCATACATATTTATCTTCTTCTAAACGAGAGATCGAAGAAATGTGCTTTAAATTGCGGTGCTCAGTTTCGTTCAAATAATGAAGCACTACTCCAGCAGCTACAATACCGGTTTGCAGTTTATCAACTCCAAATCCTTTTAATGAAGCTACTTCAAAATGTTTGGTTAAAATCTCATTTGCATAATCGTTGGTAAATGCCCAGTCATCCAAATGGAAAGTATAAAACTTGTCGCCAAAATTCTCAAGGAACTCTTTTCTTTTACTTTTCTGGAAAACTACTTCATTTGGTTTAAAGCCTTGCAAAAGCTTATCTATGTATTCTGCGTCGCCCTGTGCAACCAGAAACTCACCCGTTGAGATATCAGCAAAAGAGACACCTATTGAATTCTTATCGAAATAAACCGCAGCCAGATAATTGTTAGATTTTTGGCTTAATATATTGTCATTGTACGCTACTCCTGGTGTAACCAGTTCCGTAACCCCTCTTTTAACAATTGTTTTAGTTGTTTTAGGGTCCTCAAGCTGGTCGCAAATAGCCACTCTCTGGCCTGCCCTAACTAACTTAGAAAGATAATTATCTAATGAATGATGGGGAAAACCAGCTAATTCCAAAGCGCCATTTGGCCCTGTACCTCTTCTGGTAAGAACGATACCTAATATCTGAGCTGTTTTAACCGCATCCTCGCCAAATGTTTCATAGAAATCGCCAACCCTAAATAGTAATAATGCTCCGGGATACTTTGCTTTGATCGCATTGTATTGTTGCATTAACGGGGTTTCTTTAGTATTATCTTTAGCCAAAATGATTCTGTTTACAAAATCGTAAAGATACTATCTTGATGTGTAGGCTTTATGATTTGTTGAAAATTTAAAAAATGTTTATAGGTTTAAAGCCTGGCAATGTAAGAAAGGAATAAATCCAGTGCTTCTCTTTTCTTTTCAGTAAGATCAAAATCGAGTTTATGAAAAAGGTAATCATTCAAATCAAAATCATCCCGGGCAGGCAAGCCTTTTAACAGCTCTGCACGATGACCTAACCCAAAAGCCAGTGCTTTGTTAAATTCATCAATAAAAGATTGAGGAATAGTTTTGTTGGCAACCCAGGCGGCATAAACAAATGGCAGGCCTGTAAAATCCATCCATTGCTGCCCCATATCATAAGCAAAAGCATAATCAGCCTTTTTACCAAAAGTTCTGTCGCCTATTAATACTATTGCATCAGTTTTTGCATCGATATCTGTAGTAAATTCAACATCCAGTTTCCAGTAAAATTTCAACAATACTTTTGCAAGATTATTTGAGGTACGGGAATGACTATCTAATCTTACCGTTTTAATTTCTGAAACTTCAACATCGCTAAAAATAAATACAGAATTTACTGCACCAATTGATCCAATACAGTAATCTGCAACGATGTTCGCATTAGGTACATGCGGTATGGCAGCAACAGGAATTAATCCTATATCAACTTGGTTATTAATTAGCTTAGCAGCACAATCTGAGGGTATATCTAAACTTAGATCTATCTTATTTAGAATTTCCGAATGTTCAATTCCGTAAATGAAGGGCTTAGTATTTGTATAGGAAACTGCAGATATTTTAATATTACTCAAAGGAATTATTTTAAATGGTCGGTATTATTAAACTCAACGATGTCAAATTTATCGCCAGTGAGTTCAACTTTATAAAGTGTTGTATTTTGGTGCGGGAAATCTCCCATTTCGGACAAAGGTTTATTCATCAGCAAGCACAGCAATAAACGCATTGCACGACCATGCATGCAAATCAAGATCAGTTTTTCTTCTTTTTTGGATTTGATCAGGTCTACCGCTTCTTTAAGTCTGGCTAAAACCTGGTTAGGGCTCTCTCCACCTTCAAAATGTGCGTCATAATCGCCTTCGTCCCAGGCTGTAACTATAGCTTTAAACGCTGTTATTGCATTATCATCATTAGGCTTTCCTTCCCACTTGCCCCATGCAAGCTCATCTAAACCTGCAACCTGTTCCCATGGAATTCCGGCATCAATAAATCCCTGAACCGTTTGATGTGTACGCTTTAGTTTTGACGTATAAATCTTTTCAAAGGGGACATTTTTATACATTGCATAAAAAGCAGCAGCCTGACTGCGTCCGGTGTCGTTAAGATCGCTGTTTATTCCCCTGCCCTGTACAATTCCTAGTTTATTTAATTCTGTTTCACCATGCCTGATGATGTATATTTCCTTATCCATTAGTTAATTACGGGTAATTTGTAGTATTGAGGTTTCACTTCATCCTCAAAAACGAAATCAGTGTAATCGGTTACAACATTATATAAAGTATCTCTTTCAATGGGTTTACGTTTTACCTGTTTTATGAGATTTACGAGGTCTTGTGTACTCATTGCAGGAGTTTGCTCTTCGGCGCCGGCCATTGAATAGATCTTAGTGGTATCATCTAGCGTACCATCTATATCGTCTACCCCAAAGTTTAATGAAAGTTGAGCAGTTTGTCTGCTGATCATTGCCCAATAGGCTTTAATGTGATCAAAGTTATCCATGTAAATACGCGCAATTGCATAATTCCTCAAGTCTTCAATTACAGATACTTCCGGCACATTACTCATCTGGTTGTGCTGATTTCTGAATTTAAGCGGAATAAAAGTCTGGAAACCACCTGTCTTATCCTGCAACTGACGTAATTGCTCCATGTGATCTACACGATGTTCATATTTTTCGATATGTCCATATAACATAGTTGCGTTAGAACGCATCCCCAGCTTATGCCATTCTTCATGTATAGCCAACCATTGTTCGCCGGTACATTTATCTTTAGATATAAGGTCTCTTACCTCAGGATGAAAGATCTCTGCCCCTCCTCCTGGAATTGACTCTAATCCGGCCTCTTTCATTAATTTCATACCAGTGGCATAGTCAATTTTAGCCTTTTTAAATATATAATGATATTCTACGGGTGTTAATGCTTTAACATGAAGTTCAGGACGGTGTTTTTTTATTGCGCTAAAAAGTGCTGAATAAAAAGCAACATCGTATTGAGGTAAAACTCCACCTACTATATGTACTTCTGTAACAGGTTCGTTGTCGTACTTTTTAACCACATCAAGCATTTCCTCCATCGTTAGGGCCCAGCCTTCTTCCTTCTGCTTAATTAAGCGAGAATATGAACAGAATTTACAGTCGTAAACACAAAGGTTAGTCGGCTCTAAATGAAAATTACGGTTAAAATAGGTTTTATCACCGTGCTTTTGCTCTCTTATGTGATTTGCTAAGGCACCCAGGTACCCAAGTTCGGCATGTTCATAAAGATAAACACCCTCGTCAAAAGTAATCCTTTCTTGATTTTGTACCTTTTGTGCAATTGCTTTAAGTGCCCCAGGCAGATCTGGATCGTTTAAAATCAGAGCTAGTTTTGAAGTAGTATCCATTTATAACGTATAATGAACAAAAGTAACATAAAATCAACAGATAACCCTTTTTTAAGGGATTTTACCTGTCAATATTATGTCAAGAGCGTTATTTCCTGATCTTCTGGTAATTAGCCGGGTTACAAAAATGGCCGCCATAAGGCAGCCATTTTGGATTATTGTTGGAAAAAGTTTAGAAATTACTCGGAGTGGTAGTATCCCACCATAAGCGTGATGCAATATCGTCTTTACCTGAGCTTAAAAAAGTCGCAGCTTCAGCAACAGCTGCAGCATTACCGGTTCTTTCTGCGGGCACAAATACGAGGCGTTTTATCCATTGATCGGCTGTTATTACACCCCAATCCGGACTACTATCATTTTTAGCTACGTGCGGAATTTTAGGATAGCCTGTCCTTCTAAAATCTACCCAGGCTTCTAAAGTATTGGTAAAAGTAGCTAAGTATTTTTGTGTGATAATTTTTTCCAGTTTCAGTTCATTAGCGTCACCAGCATTCCAGGCTATCGTAATGGTAGAAAGTGCTGTGAAATTATTTTTACTGTCTTTTGGATCAATATAGTTGATTGGTTTACTTGTTGCATCAGCCAAATAGGCATCAACACCTGCTGCTCCCCAGTCGGCAAAAGAGAGGCGTACTCCATTTTCATAGTTTGTTTTAGCATCTCCTGCATTTGCCCATCCTCTTAATGCCGCTTCGGCTTTCAAAAAAGCGATTTCCGATGCGGTAAACCCTCTTCGGTTTTGTACCGATTTGAAATCTGTACTCACTGTAGAATAGGAAACCCTATCATCTTTGGCATTGATGAAAGCGCCGCTGCGAATACCTTTAAATTTGTATGCAGGATGGTCGGTAACTAAACTGGCATCACTTACTTCAGCAAAATATTTATTCATACGTCCATCTTTTAAACCCACCATAAAAGATTCCATGGTTGCACCCATACGGGTATCGTTCCAGTCAAAAGAAATCATCGAAACAGGCATTACCTCTCCATTTAACGAAATAAGGAAATTCTCGGCATTGGTAGTGATTAACCCAACTGGGTCAGCCAGGGCTTTTTCTCCTTCTGTTTTAGCAACTATAGGGCTAACCTTAACCAAACGCATTGCTAAACGGAAACGTACCGAATTAAGTAATTTTAACCATGAAGCGATGTTGCCTTTATAGCTTGGGTCGAATTTGGTAAATCCAGTGTAAGATGTGTTGGCTTTGAAATTTGTTTCAATCTGATCTAACTGCGTAAACAGATTGTTATATAGATCAGACTCCTTGTCGTATTTGATCGAACCTAGGCCAGCAGTGCCATAATTCGAATAGATCACCGGACCATAGATAGCTGTTAGTTTCGATATGGCTAATATCCTAACCAATTTTGCCCAATCGCCGAATAATGGTAATTCTTTTTCTTCGGCAAGCTGTATTACCTGTTTTGATGGAGACATTACGCTACCATATATACGATTCCAATAGGCATCAATCCAGCGCAGGTAGTAAGTGGTATTGTTTACACCTGCAACATAAGGCGTTGGAGAGCCCATATATCCCATCCAGTTATCATAACACAGATCTTCTTCAATTTGGTGGCCCATCAGGTTAAATAACATAACCGAGAAGGAAGATCCAACCAGATTAAAGTCCTGCTCCAGCATTTTATCTGTTATTTGATTTGGATTTGTATTTATCTCTTCGAAATTCTTGGTGCAGGAGTTGAGTACGATCAAGGCAAACACCATTAAACATATTTTTTTCATTATTTTAAGACATTAAAAGTTTAACTTAAGATTTAGCCCGTAAGAACGTGTACCAGGTACAGCAAAAATATCATTGGCCTGCATGCTATTGTTGGTACTCATCGCCTGCTCCGGATCGAAAGGTGATTTTTTATAGAAGAAAAACAGGTTGCGCCCAATTAATGAAATGGAAGCTGATTTAATAGCCGAACCTTTAATTGGCAAATTATAGGCTAAAGATACCTGGGCCAAGCGGACATTGGTGCGGGAGAATACATAAGGCTCCATAATCCCATTTCTATCACCGATTGTTGAATAGTACAACGCAGGGTCAATTGAGCTTTGAGGGGTAGTACCCATTATGGCATTAATCGGAATATTTCCTGCATCTCGTGCTTCGCCGGTCCTTTTACTTACTCCGTAAGAATCCAGAAAAGCTTCAGTTTTAGAGAAAGCAACACCGCCGAACTTAGCCGTTACCAAGGTACTTAAACTCAAGTTTTTATATGTAAATGTGTTATTCCAGCCGGTTATCAACTTTGGATTTAAATTTCCAACATATTCCTGAGTTGCAGCCTTACTTGGTTTTCCAGCATCATCTAATATAATCTGCCCTGAAGCATTTCGTGCAAATTTGAAAATGTATAAGTCGTTAAATGACCCGCCAGCTTTGATTATTGAATTAAAACCTTCACTATCGCTACCTACCTGATAACCGGGATTATCGGCAATTAATTCTACAATTTTGTTTTTGTTCTGCGATAGGTTAACGGAGGTGTTCCACCGGAAGTTTTCGTTTTTTATTGGGTCTCCACCTAACGTTAACTCAAAACCCTGGTTGGTCACCTTACCTGCATTCACATAGTAAAAGGTGTAACCGGAACCCGAAGGGGCTGGCAAAGATAAAAATTGGTTGGTACTTGTGTTTTTATAATAGGTAAAATCAAGAGTTAGTCTATCGTTTAAAAAACGGCTTTCCAGGCCAATCTCATTACTGATTATCTTTTCAGGCACCAATGTCGCAAAAGGGGTCTGTGTATTTCTGGTAATCCCTCCTATGCCGTTCGGTCCACCTGCACCACCGATAACATTACCTGGGTTTACGATATTATATGGCACCTCATTTCCTACCTGCGAGGTTGATGCCCTTAGTTTTAAGAAATTGATTTCTGTGGGCATGGTTAGCATCTGGCTGATTATAGCGGACACACCTGCCGAATAATAAAAATAGGAATCGTTGCCAGTAGTTGCCAGTGTAGAAGCATAGTCATTGCGTCCTGCCAGATCTACATAGAGCATATCTTTGAACCCTAGAGAGGCATTGGCAAATAAGCCCTGTTTCTGAACTCTGCTGTAGGTCTGATTGATAACCAGATTATAAGGCAGGTTTGCGAAACTGAAAAAGTTCGGGTACTGGAGCGGTGTTGTGCCGTTGGCAAAAGTCATCCCATCATTAAACGTATAATCCTGTATACTTCCTCCCACAACGCCATTCAAGCTGAATTTACCAAAAGTGTTGTCATAGCTTAAGATGGCATCACCATATAAGGCCTTGTCATTATACTTGGTGTAATTCCATGTTCCGTTAGAACTTACGCTTACTGAGTTACCTCCTGCAGCATAACGATAGTCTAATAATCTGTCATTATAATCAATGTTTCCACGTACATCAAATTTAAAATGTGGTAGAAATGCGTATGAAGCTTTTGCTGAAGCAATTACTCTGTTACTAGTGGAAAGTTTTGGGTCATTATATAGTTCCCAATATGGGTTGTTTTGTTTTTCTTCAGTAGAATACCAGTTTTGTTTATACAGATTTCGTTCAGTATTAAAAACTTGATAATTGGTTTTGTAATCGGCAAAATCTCTTTCACGGGCAAATAAATACAACCCCGTTAACGGATTATTGTAATAACCGGCGCCAGGACGATTTTTTGACTTTTCGTTGGAGAACCTCACATTTCCACTCAAGGTAACCTTATCATCAAATAATTTTGTTTCCTGGCTTAAAGTAACATTATGCTTATTGTAAGTGCTGGTTGGCACAATGCCCGATGCGTTATTATTTCCATAGGAAAAATAGGTCGTTGTTCTTTCATTGCCACCAGATACTGATAGGGAATTAATGGTATTTACACCTGTCTGAAAAAAATCATCAATATAGTTACGCTGGTAGTCCCCCTTTGTTTTGGACCAACTGTAATCGCTGCCACCTATTGCACCGTAATCAAATTGAAACTCAGGTAATGTTGCCGCATTGCTAAAATTTATTGTAGAATTTAAAGCGATAGCAATTTTGCCGTCCTGACCTTTCTTGGTGTTGATTAAAATTACGCCGTTAGCTCCCTGGCTACCATATAAAATAGCACCATTGGCCCCTCTTAAAATAGTAACCGATTCAAAATCATCTTGATTTAGTGCAGAAAGACCATCGCCACCATCTGTTCCACCATAGGAACCCGGCTGCCCGCCTTTGTTATTTACTACAGGCACCCCATCAATTACAAAAAGTGCTTCACTATTTCCGGCAATTGATTTTGAGCCCCTTAATACTGTTTTTGTTGAACCTCCAACACCGGAGTTACTGATGCCGATATCAACACCAGCAGCTTTACCACTTAAAGCCTCCATGAAATTGGGACTTCCAGCTTTTGTAAGTTCTGTGCCTGCAAGTTGCTGTGCCGCGAAGGTAAGTGCTCTTTTCTCACGTTTTACACCTAAAGCGGTAACGACTACCTCTGTTAGGCTTGCATCACCTGAAGGTTTTAACTTTATAGTTACATTGGTTAAATTGCTGATGTTTACTTCCTGGGATTCCATGCCGATATAGGAAACGACCAGTATGGTGGCATTATCAGGAACAGTTAAGGTAAACTTCCCATCAGCGCCGGTAACTGTTATCGCATTGGTACCTTTTGCGGCAACAGTTGCACCAGGAAGTGGCAATCCGGCATCGTCGACTACCAATCCGGTTACCGTTTTAGCAACCATCTCACTAACATTAATGGAGTGTTTTACCACCTTGGAGAGATTTGGAAATAGACTTTTGTTTATTACAATACCCTCAGCCTTAGCGGTATTCTGTAAGCCAAGCGCAGCAACTGCTAGGAGCACTAGCTTCCGCAAGCCTTTGGTGGTGCTAGAAAATGTGATTTCTAGGGCACTGGTTGTGGAATGAACTTTCCTCATTTTCATACATTTGTTTAGTTTAGTTTAATAATTTTTATTAATACAGTCGGTTATTTACAAATGGTTATTGTAAATGAGCTTGGTTAGCCAACGTATTTAGAGAAGGGATCTATTTCAGAAAGAAATTGCCTACAAGGAATTCATTTTTTTTGAAATTATTTTTATTCACTACATTGCATTGGAAAAAAACCAATCTATTTAGCAATTGAAAACAGTAAAGCCCGACTTATCCAGTCTGTGGATCAGAATGTCCATTGAAGACGATGTTAAATCCTTTGAGGCTTTATACTATGCGCTATTCAATAAACTTTTTAAATTTTGCTGTTACTATGTGACTCAAAAGGAGGTTGCAGAAGATATTATTTCAGAAATATTTGTAAAGTGTTGGGAGAACAGGAAAGGAAACCTGCATGTAATTAATCCGGAAACATATCTATTTGTTGCTGTTAGAAATCAATCATTAAAACATCTAAAAAAGCATTCAGGAATCCATATAACTGAATTAGAATTGTCGGGCGAGTATCCATTCTCAGACAACAACAATCCTGAGAAAGAATTAGAACGTAAAGAATTACATATTAAATTAGATAGTGCAATTGAAAAGCTTCCCTTGCAGGCAAAAATGGTTTTTAGGTTGATTAAAGAAAATGGAATGAGATATAAAGAGGTAGCTGAAATTCTAGATATATCTCCAAGAACAGTGCAAACACAACTTTTTAGGGCTATTGATAAACTAAGGATTACACTGCTTTCCTATAAAGAAGCTAAGGATCTATGTGGTAATAATGATAAACAAAATATTAGCGGAAAAATTATAAGTCTTATTTTTTTAATAAGTATAACAAACTATTTTTTAGCGCATTGTAGGCATTTTTAAGTAAAAAGAGTACTATATAATAACACAACAAAAAACACAAATGACTGATCAAAGATTTACGGAGTTATTGGGCAAAAGATTGGCCGGTGAAATTTCACCCAAAGAGCTTATTGAGCTTAAAGAACTGCTTTCAAAAAGTACCGTCCATAGGAATGAGTACGAAAATCTAACCGGTTATTTTAATGACGAAAAATCAGGCGCTAACAATATTGATGCAGTTTTTGAAAAGATTAAGCAACAAATAACTATTCCGGAGCCTAAACCTATTCAAAATATTGAAAAACCGATAAAAAGAAACTTTGTCAGTTGGTACAGGATTGCAGCTGTTATTGCATTTTGCACCTGTTCTTTTGCGGCATATCATTTCTTTATTCCAGATAATCCTGCCGGTAAAAACGATACTACTGAATGGAAAGTTTTGCAAACCCCTAGCCGGGATAAATCAAAAATTATACTTGAAGATGGTACTGAGATAAACTTAAACGCTAAAAGTCAATTAAAATATCCAGCATCCTTTAGCGGAAAAACCAGGGAAGTATATCTGAATGGTGAAGCTTTTTTTGATGTTAAGAAAGACCCTGATCATCCTTTTATTATCCATACCAAACATATGAGGATAAAGGTACTGGGAACTGCTTTTGATGTAAAAGTTTATGAGGATGATTCATTTATTGAAACAACTTTGGTAAGAGGGCTTATTCAGGTCACATTGAACAATAAACCTGCTGAAAAGATCATATTAAAACCAAACCAGAAGTTTACCATTGCTGACAAAAACAGTGTTAATTATACCATAACTCCTTTGACTTATTATAATTCAATGGATAGCAGCAACAACAACATCATGGAAACCTCCTGGTTAAACGACAGACTGGCATTCAAAAATCAAACATTCGTTTCTATTGCCCGGGATGCGGAAAGAAAATATGGCGTTGAAATCAGGTTTAATGATGAGAAAAAGAAAGATTATACTTTCACGGGAAAGTTTGAGAAAGAAAGCATAGATGAACTATTAAATGCTTTGAGATATATAGAAGATTTCAGCTATAAAAAAGACGGGAATATTATATATATTTATTAAAATCCCTCAAACCAAATCACCACCTAGACCCGAGTACGAAGCTTATGATGAAGACGATGCGGCACGTATTGATTTTCTGCTTCCTTATGACAGCAATTAATGTCCATTCGCAAACGAAAGTGACATTAAAGCTCGAATCGGCAAGTTTTGATCAAGTTATCAATGAAATACAAAATCAGACTTTTTATCGGTTTGTATTTAGTGAACGTAAAATTCCTGATAAGAAAATTACCATCAATATAAAGAACGAGGAAACGTTCAAAGTACTTGACCAGATCCTTAGTAGCACTAATTATAACTATAAACTACTTTCCAATAACCTTATTGTTATAAAACCGAGATCAAATGAAGATCAAGGCATTGATTCCGTTAAGCTACTGGATGAAGTCATCGTAACAGCCTTAAATATTAAAAAAGAGAACAGAAAAATAGGTTATTCAGTTTCAACTATTGATGGTTCTTCATTAACAAAGGCGAGGGAATCGAACCTTGCTATGGCATTAGAGGGACTGGTAGCAGGGCTAAATGTGAGTGGTGTGAATGGAGGGCCGGGCTCGTCTGCCAGAATACTGCTAAGAGGTACCGCAAGCAAGGATGCCGGGCCGCCTCTTTTTATTATTAATGGTATACCTATAGATAATACTCAGCGTGGGAGTGCAAATGAATATGGAGGTGTAGATTATGGGGATGGAATCAGTAACATCAACCCCGATGACGTAGAGACGATTACCGTATTAAAAGGATCTTCCGCTTCTGCTTTATATGGTGCACGTGCCGCAAATGGTGTGATCATAATTACCATTAAAAGTGGAAAAAAGAAATCGGGTAATTCTGTTGAATACAATTCCAATTTCTCATTTGACAGTCCTGTAAACAATACCGATTATCAATACATATATGGTCAGGGTTTACAAAATTTAAGGCCGCAAAACATCGCAGGAGCAATTGCAACCGGTATACTTAGCTGGGGAGAAAAAATGGATGGACTGCAAAGCGTACAAATTAATGGAGAAAACCGTCCCTATGTACCGGTAAAAGACAATATAAAAACATTCTATAGAACGGCGCCGGCATTTACAAATACCATTTCCCTAAATGGCGGATCAGATAAAAGCAGCTATCACGCATCTGCCTCTGTTCTTGATTATCAATCTATTTTAAGGAATAGCGATCTGAACAGAAAAACAGCCAACCTATTTACCTCGTATGACCTGACCAGAAAACTTACACTCACGTTAAATGGCAATTACATTTACGAACACGGAAAAAACAGATCCTACCTTAGCGATGGCCCTATCAATGCGAATTACGGCATCGCTGCCATAGCAACAAGTGCAGATCAAGCGTTGTTAGCTCCGGGATATGATGTAAATACCGGAGCCGAGACCAGGTGGAATGCGGATGAATACAAAACCAATCCATATTTCACCATCAATAAAAAAGAAGACAATTCTTCGCGTGACAGATTTATATCCTCGGCGCTTATCAAATACGATTTGAGCAACTGGGTGTTCCTACAAGGAAGATTTGGTTATGACATTAGCAATGACCATATTATCAGTATAGTACCAACAGGCACCGCTTTTTCTATAAATGGCCAGGGTGGGATAAACGCTTTAAATCAATCAAAAACATCAGAATTAAATACCGACATTCTTCTTTCGGGAAACAGAGATATTACTAAAGACCTTAACATAGACATATCTGCAGGGGCAAGCTTCCGTAATAGAAGAACAAAATCTAATGAGCTAACTGGTACTCAATTTATTATACCCTATTTGTACACGGTTGAAAATCTAGCTGCCGTTAGTAGTAAAAATGCCCTAACAAGAATTGTTACTCAGTCGGCGTATTACACGATTGACCTGGATTTCAAAAAATATCTTACCCTATCATCCACCGGCCGATACGATGTATACTCTACGCTTCCACGCAATAGCAGGGGCATTTTTGTGCCAAGCGTTTCCGGAAGTTTTATATTCTCTAACTTTTTAAAAATAAAAGGTCTGGATTTTGGTAAAATAAGAGCAAGTTTTGCCCAAACAAGCGGAGAACCAGCAGTGCCTTATACCACACAGATCTATTATTCTTCAGATAAGTCCATAAACGGTGTTCCTCTAGGAAATTTTTCCAGGGATCTGCCCAACTACAATCTGAAGCCTTTCACTTTAAATGAATTTGAAACCGGCATTAATTTAAAACTTTTCGGAAACAAATTAGACCTTGATTTCACTTATTTCCACAGGATTACCAATAAGGAAATTATTAACGCCGGGCAATCTGTAACCACAGGATTCACATCCGCTTATGTAAATTTAGGCAAAACCCGTAATACAGGTATCGAAACTTCTATACAAACCAATTTGATAACCAATAAGAATTTTAGTTGGAAGGCAGGAATCAATGCCAGTCACATAAATAACTTATTGATATCAATAGATGGTATCAGCAGCTATGCGTTTGGGGGCACCTATCGTCCATTAAACGCAAGTACAGCCCTTGTTGTTGGCAAGTCTATCACCCAGATCATGGCTTATGATTATCAGCGCGACAAGAATGGGAACATGATCATCGGTACAGATGGAATTCCGAAACGAGGGGATATGAAACCAATGGGCAGTGTTCTTCCATCTTACTACGGAGGTTTCAGTAATAACTTCCAATATAAAAGCTTCAGTTTAAGCTTTCTAATCGATTATAAATTTGGAAACAAAATCCTGTCGGCTACAGAAACCTACTCCTACGTTCTGGGCCTTAATAAGGCAACCCTTATTGGTCGTGAAACAGGTATAGTTGCCAACGGTGTGTATGAAAATGGAGAAACAAATACCATAAATGTTCCTGCCTATAACTACTACCCGGCGTTGGCTACAAACATCTCCGCACTCGCTGTTTTAAACGGCAGTTTTATAAAACTAAGACAAGTTGTGCTTGGCTACACATTCTCGTCCAAAATATTAAATAAAACGCCTTTTAAAAATGTATCAATAGATTTAATAGGAAGGAATCTATTAACTATTTTGAAGTATACTAAAAATATAGACCCCGAATCTCAGTTCTCTCCCAGCCTTGCTTATGCAGGAATAGAGGGCGCATCATTACCTGCAACAAGAACGTTTGGTATAAACCTAAATCTGAAGTTTAAATAACTGTATGCTATGAAAAAAGTAATTATTCTTCCATTGGTTTTAATAATGATCATTATGTTTAGCTGCAGTAAAGAGAAGTTGGATAAAATAAATACAGACCCGACAAAATCCAATGCTTCAAACTATGACCCTAATGGTCTACTTTCAACAGCACAATTAAGGTTCGCAAATAAAGGTTATTATCAGTTGCTTTATCAAAGCACAATGACGCAGTTACTCGCATCTACTTATTACTATTATAATAATGGGGATAAATATATAAATGTGGCGAGCTTTACCGATTATCAAGGAAGGATTTTTGAAGAGGGCTATGCAGAGGCCTCCACAATAAGAGAAATGCAGCGACTAGCAACTGAAAAAGATGCTGATAAATATTCAAATCTGATCAATATTGGTGACATCATGTTCGTACTAATTTTGCAAAGAATCACGGATACTTATGGAGATGTACCTTATAATGAAGCCGCAAAAGCCAGGCAAGGTATTAAATATCCTTTATATGATAAACAGGAGGACATCTACAATTCCATGTTATTAGACCTTGAAAAAGCCATTGACAATTTGAATCCTGATAAACCCGGGCCAACTGCAGATCTGTTTTACAATGGAGACATTAACAAATGGAAGAAGTTTGGCTATGCTTTAATGGTACGGGTAGCGATGAGATTGAGCAAAGTTCGACCAGATATCGCGCGACTCTGGGTTGAAAAAGCTTCAACTCATGCTTTTTCTGACGCAAGTGACAACGCAATTCTAATGACTGATGCTACCAGCTCGGGTAGCCAAAATAGCTCTTCAGTTGCATTACGTGTGTTTTCAGATTATATTGAAGTAAAATGGAGCAAAACCTTAATTGATTATCTAAGAGATACTGGCGATCCAAGATTGGCCGTCATCGCTGAAATACCTCAGGATGGTCTTGCAAAAAATATAAATCAAACACTTTCAGGAAATACAGAGGCATCAGTTCAAATTGGACTGCCTAACGGATATGATCTGCTTGGAGGAAATACCGATATCAGCAAACATCCCTTATATCCTGGAGGAACAGGTTCAGGAGCTGATTTTGCTCCTCTAGGTAAATACTCCCGACCAAGAACTGATGTATACCTAAAACTTGGCGGACCCATTTTTATCATAACGTATGCCGAAACACAGTTTTTACTCGCTGAGGCAAAACTGAAAGGATGGAATGTTCCCGGCACCGCGGCGGAACATTATTCAAATGGTCTGAGGGGTGCATTGCAATCAATGGAACAACAGGATCTACAGGCAAAAATAGCCCCTGAAATCATCAACGCCTACGTAAATGAGCATCCATTAACCCAATCTGACCTGGAAACAGCCCTTAATCAAATTAACACCCAGTATTGGGTGGCTACAGGCACCAATTTCAATTTTATTGAATCCTGGCTAAATTGGAAAAGATCCAATTACCCTAAATTGATACCTGTTAACTATACTGGTAATGTAACTAATGGGACCATACCCAGAAGAATGATATACCTATCCTCTGAAGCTTTGAATAATCCTGAAAACTATAAAGCTGCAGTTGCGAGATTAAATGGTGGTGATGCACTAACATCAAGGGTATGGTGGGATAAATAAAAAGTACTCCTAATTCACCATTATTTAATGAATAAAGGAGTACGATCGAGCGTAAGAATTATCTTTTTTTACTACCCTCTATATTTGGGAGAAACCCTGTAAAAATCCCAATCAAAGGAAGAAAAGCACAAATTTTAAATACATATTCAATACTGGTCTGATCGGCCAGCTTCCCCAAAACTGCGGAGCCTAATCCGCCCATACCAAATGCAAAACCGAAGAACAGACCAGCAATCATCCCCACTTTTCCGGGTACCAATTCGGTTGCATAAACCAGTATTGCAGAAAATGCGGAAGAAATAATTAAGCCAATAACAACAGATAAAGCACCTGTCCAGAATAAAGAAACATACGGCAGCAATAATGTGAATGGCGCTGCACCTAGAATTGAGATCCAGATGATATACTTACGGCCAAATCTATCTCCTAATGGTCCTCCAATTAACGTACCGGCAGCAACAGCCCCTAAAAAAGCAAATAGGTAGACCTGAGACTGCTGCACCGACACATTAAATTTATCCATTAGGTAGAATGTATAATAGCTAGTCATACTAGCCATGTAGAAGTATTTTGAAAAGATAAGTACCATCAAAATACCTAAGGAAAGTACCACTCGGTTCTTAGATAAATTATGATGAACCTCTTCCTTAAGGATGCTTTTATTTAATGCCTTTAAGGCCAATTGTTCCTGATACCATTTTGCAACCCTAGACAGTACTACAATACCTAAAATTGCAGCTAATGAAAACCATATAAGGTAAAATTGACCATGAGGGACAACTATAATTGCCGCCAAAAGCGGACCTATAGCACTACCTGCATTTCCACCCAGCTGAAAAATAGATTGTGCAAGTCCCTTTTTACCTCCGGAAGCTAAATGTGCTACCCTGGAAGATTCCGGATGGAATATTGAGGACCCTACTCCTATTAAACTTACTGCAAGAAGGATATTTAAAAAACTGGAAGCAAAGGACACAGCTACAAGTCCACAGAGCGTAAAACCCATTGCAATAACAAGTGAATACGGGCGGGGCCTCTTATCTGTATAAAAACCAATAAAGGGTTGCAATATTGATGCTGTTAGCTGATAAGTTAAAGTGATAAGACCTATTTGAGCAAACGTAAGACTGAACTTTTCTTTTATTACAGGATATACAGCAGGAATTACTGCCTGAAGCATATCATTAAGTAAATGTGTAAAACTAATTGTGAATAAAATAGAGAATACTGTTTGCTGTGTAATTCTCTTTGTGTCGATAACGGCAGTGTTTGTAAAAGATGTTTTTTCCATATTTTTCAGATCAGATCATCTGATGAATTTTAATAAATTTTTATTGAGATACGTGTCCTAATATTTTTGCGGCAATGTTCCAGGCCTTTTTTGGGTCTCCGGCGATAATGCTTTTTAGCAACTGCTCATGATATATGTAAGTTTCTTCGAAGGCTCTGGCATCTGAATGTGTTTGAAGGAACCAATTTTTTAAATGAATGGAGGCTGATTTATATAAGTCGGCAAGTATTTCATTCTTTGAAGCTTCGGCAATTGATATATGAAATTGCACATCTGCTTCAATACATTCATCTATTAATCCCTCCTTGGCGGCTCTTCTTCTGTTTTCCAGATGAGTTCTTATGATTATAATATCACTTTCAGTTCTGTTAAGTGCTGCTTTCTCTGCAATTTTCATTTCAAGTAATTGCCTAACCTCATCCAGATCTTTAACATTCGCACGCTTCAACCGCAAATCCATAGGTTCCCTATTTGCTGTTAGTTGATCTACAAAAGTTCCAATCCCTTGTTGAACTCTAAGTAACCCAGAATTAGCTAATATTTTTATGGCTTCCCTTATAGTTGAGCGTCCGACACCAAAGTTTTTCATTAATTCCGGTTCTATCGGCAACTGTTCATTCACTTTGTATTGTCCAAGAGAAATCTGCTCACTTAATCGCGCGGCTACTTCATCCGCAAGAGACTTTTTTTGTATAAGATCTTTCATGTTAATTCATCATATCATCAGATGAATTCAAAGGTAGAAATTAAAATACATCTAACAAAGAAATCAATAAAAAAAGGGCTCAAAACTAATTGAACCCTTTTCCCTAAACCAAACTATTTTACTCTTATTTCGCTGCTTTTGTAAAATTCAAGACAATGTAAGCAGTTTTTGCTCCATATTCTACAGGTGATTTAATAACCATACTATTGCCATCTGTAGAAGACAATACCGATCTGTAACCAGAAGTTACGTTTTTGGCTTTTTCGCCTTCAAAGATCTTTTTGAATTGGAATGTCTCGTCAGCAGGACTTACTGACCAGTATATTTTCTGAGTTTTTGCAGTACACTCTCCTCCACCTGGTAAGGTATAGCTTCCGTTTCCGCTATTAGTGAGACTCCAGGTACTTCCTTTGAAGCAAGTATAAGAACCTTCATCAAACAATGATTTTACTGCTGATTGCGGCAAGCCTTCAAATGTAATATCATTTAAAACCCAATTACCAGTTACATTACCTTTCTTTAAACTTTGAGTTGCACCACCTTTAGGCGAACAACTTTGCAAAACCATTAACGAACTGCATAAAATGGCTGCTATCAGTAATATTCTTTTCATATTCTTCTTTAATTTGATAATTCAATTACATAAATCTTGCCAAAACTTAAGGCGAATAACATTATACCCTTAACTTTGTTACATCTTATGCCCAATCTTAACTTTTAACCCCGTAATAATGAAGCCAGAAACACTTGCAATACATGCTGGAAATTTATATAAAGTCAGCACTAATGATGTTACACCTCCTATAAATCTATCTACCACATTCCTGAGAGATGAAGATGGTGGCTACTCTGGTGGACATATGTATAGCAGAGTAAGTAATCCAAATAGATCAGCACTGGAAAATGCGCTTTCAGAATTAGAAAAAGGTGTAGAAGCCTGTGCTTTTTCTTCAGGAAATACGGCTGGAATGGCAGTTTTTCAGGCTTTAAAACCAGGAAGCCATATCATTGCTCCTGACGACATGTACTGGGGTTTTAAAAAACAACTGCAGACCATTTTTAAAGATACTCTTGAAATTGATTTTATAGATCTTACGAACCTTGATAACATAGCAAAATTCATTAAGAAGAATACTGTATTGATATGGATAGAAACCCCTTCTAATCCATTATTAAAAATTACAGATATTGCCGGGGTTTCCAAAATCGCCAAGGAGAACAACCTTATTCTTGCATGCGACAGCACTTTTGCTTCGCCATGCTTACAAAACCCTATTGATTTTGGGGCGGATATTGTAATGCACTCTTCCACAAAATATATTGGTGGCCATAGTGATGTTCTGGGTGGGGTACTTATCACGGCAGAAAAAAATGAATTTTGGGAAAAGATCAGAAACATACAGCAAGTTGGTGGAGCAGTACCCTCTCCTTTCGATTGTTTTCTGTTAATAAGAAGTATCAAAACATTGGCATACCGCATGCGCGGCCACTGTACTAATGGATTGGCTTTAGCATTACATCTAGAAAAACACCCTGCTATTGAAAGAGTTTATTATCCAGGATTAATAACCCACCCTCAGTACGACATCGCAAAAAGGCAAATGAATGGCTATGGAGGAATGTTATCGGTGTTAGTTAAAGGTGGATCTGATGAAGCCAGAAAAGTGGTTAATAAAGTTAAAGTCTTTGCGCAGGCTACAAGTTTAGGTGGAGTTGAAAGTTTAATAGAACACCGTGCATCTGTTGAAGGACCTGACACCAAAACCCCACAAAATTTAATTCGGATATCTGTTGGGCTTGAGCATATAGATGATCTAATAGCAGATTTAGATCAGGCACTTGCAGGATAAAATCAAGCAACCCCATCAAAAAATTAATTTACAACACTGTAATACAACAAGTTAATAAATATCCAAAATATAATTTTGGATATTTATTAACTTAAATCTACATTTGCGATATCATTTAGCGAAAGCTAACCAAGTCAACCTTCCTTAATAAAAAGGTTTGATTTATAAAGAAGTGGCGAGAGACAGGCTCTTTGACCCACTGGCAACCCTCCCAAGATGGAGAAGGTGCCAATTCCTGACCAAAAGACATGGTGTCGTTTGGAAAGATAAATTGAAACAAAATGAAAACTGTAAGCATTACTTCAAATCTGTTTAATTATTGTTATCCTCAGCAGGCTAATTGCATGTGCTGTTGCATACTATAATTTACAAATCTTCCTTTTGCATTTCACATTCATACGGAAGGCCCCTTGCAGGGGTACGCTTAACAACGGTATACGTTTCCGAAGCTAAAATCTCCGCAACGTATCGACTCAAAAACATAACAGGAACCACTTAAAACTAAATATAACATGTCAACATCACATAAATTCGAAACATTACAAGTACATGCAGGTCAGGAAATTGATCCTACTACAGGATCAAGAGCTGTTCCAATATACCAAACTACCTCTTACGGTTTTAAGAACTCCGAACATGGTGCAAACTTATTTGCGCTAAAGGAATTCGGAAACATTTACACCAGGATCATGAATCCGACAACTGATGTTTTCGAAAAAAGAATAGCAGCACTTGAAGGCGGTGTGGCTGCTTTAGCCGTAGCTTCGGGACAGGCGGCTCAATTTATTGCATTAAATAATATCCTACAGGCAGGTGACAATTTTGTATCCTCATCTCATTTATATGGCGGATCATATAATCAGTTCAAAGTAAGCTTTAAACGTCTTGGTATTGAGGTTAGGTTTGCTAATGGCGATGATGCCAACGATTTTGAATCAAAAATCGATGCAAATACTAAAGCTATATATTTAGAAACCATTGGTAATCCTGCTTTCAGTATTGCCGATTTCGAAAAATTATCTGCCATTGCCAACAGACACGATTTACCGTTAATAGTAGATAATACTTTTGGCGCAGCTGGTTATCTGTTTAAACCTTTAGAACACGGGGCCCATGTTGTTGTGCAATCTGCTACCAAATGGATTGGCGGACATGGCACCAGTATTGGCGGGGTAATAGTAGATGGTGGAAATTACAACTGGGGAAATGGCAAATTCCCTCAATTTACCGAGCCATCAGAAGGATATCATGGTTTAATTTTTAATGATGTTTTTGGAATTGGTGGTCCTTTTGGAAATATTCAATTCATTATTCGTGCCCGCGTTGAAGGGTTAAGAGATTTTGGCCCGGCCATCTCTCCTTTCAACTCTTTCCTTTTAATTCAGGGATTAGAAACTTTATCACTTCGCGTGCAACGTCACGTAGATAACACACTTGCACTGGCGACCTGGTTAGAAAGCCATGATGCTGTGAAGAGCGTAAACTATCCCGGACTTGAAAGCAGTCCATACCATGCTAACGCCAAAAAGTATTTAAAGAATGGATTCGGTGCAGTGCTATCTTTTGAACTACATGGTGATAAAGAAAAAGCAACGGCATTGGTCGACAATCTTAAACTTGTTAGCCACCTTGCAAACCTGGGTGATGCAAAAACCCTTATCATACAACCTTCAGCAACTACGCATCAACAACTAAGTGACGAGGAACAAATTGCTGCAGGCATTACAGCCAGCCAGCTACGTGTTTCTGTAGGAATTGAACACATAGACGACATTAAGGCTGATTTTGAACAAGCCTTTGCTGCTATCAACAAATAAAATAAAACGCTACAAGATCTAAAGAATGAGCACTACTGCCACATATACGCATACAAAGTTATTTAAGCTAGAGAACGGGAAAAAACTACGCAAATTAGAGATTGCTTATCAAACTTATGGCAAACTAAATGCAAAGAAAGATAATGTGATCTGGGTATGCCATGCGCTTACAGCCAATGCTGATGTTTTAGACTGGTGGAAAGGACTTTTCGGCAATAACGACCTGTTTAACCCTGAGGAACACTTTATCATCTGTGCAAATGTATTAGGGTCTAATTACGGTACAACCAATCCATTAAGTATAAATCCGGTAACAGGGCAACCGTATTACCTTGCTTTTCCAGAATTTACCATCAGAGATTTGGTCGCTGCTCACCGCTTGCTTGCATCATATCTTGGCATTCAACACCTTAAAGTATTAATTGGCGGTTCTTTAGGCGGGCAACAAGCATTGGAATGGGCCATTACAGATAGCAAGAGCGTAGACAATCTAATTCTTGTAGCTACAAATGCAGTACACTCACCATGGGGAATTGCATTTAACGAGAGTCAGCGTTTAGCAATCAGCACTGATCGTACATTTTATGCACAGCAGCCAGATGGTGGCTTAAAAGGTTTAAAAGCCGCAAGAAGCATTGCTTTATTATCTTATCGCACTTATGAAGCATATTCAGCTACTCAATTAGAAAGTGTAAATGACAAAACAGGTTCATTCCGAGCCGCCTCTTACCAGAATTATCAGGGCGAAAAACTGTGTAAACGTTTTAATGCCTACAGCTATTGGTACTTGAGTAAAGCAATGGACAGCCATAATGTTGGCCGAAGCAGAAAAAGTATTGTTGATGCCTTAGCATTAGTTAAAGCGAATACGCTGGTAATAGGAATTGAAAACGATGTTCTGTTCCCGCTTTGTGAACAAGAGTTTTTAGCGAAGCATATTCCAGGAGCAGCACTCAAAAGTATTAGCTCTGCTTATGGCCACGATGGTTTTTTAATTGAGACAGACATATTAACCAACATAATTGGCACATTCTTAAAAGAAAGTGCAAATAAGAAAATAATTAAATTACATAAAACAGCATAGTATTTAGATGAGTAAGAAACTTAAGATCGGCTTATTTGGTTTTGGAGTTGTTGGACAAGGATTGCATGATATTATTCGCGGTCAGGACCTAAACCTTGAGATCGTTAAAATAGCTATTAAAAATCCTGAGAAAAAACGTAGCCTTGAGGCACATCTTTTCACCACAAATCATGACGAAATATTAGACAATAGTGAAATTAACACTGTAGTTGAGTTAATTGATGACGCAGAGATTGCCTACAACATCGTTAAAAGAGCATTAATCAGCGGTAAAAATGTAGTTTCTGCCAATAAAAAAATGATTGCTACTCATCTGGCCGAACTGGTTGAATTGCAAGAAAAACATAATGCATCTCTATTATATGAAGGTGCAGTTTGCGGCAGTATACCTATCATCCGTAATCTGGAAGAATATTACGACAATGAATTACTGCACGGTATAAGTGGAATATTCAACGGTTCATCTAACTACATTCTATCTAAAATATTTAATGAAAATCTTGAATATGGCGTGGCATTAAAGCAGGCGCAAGATCTTGGTTTTGCTGAATCTAATCCTATTCTGGATGTTGGAGGTTATGATCCTAAATTTAAATTGGCTATTGCAACTGCACATGCTTACGGGTTATTTATTGATCCTGATAAGATACTTAATGTTGGCATTCAGAACTTATCAGAGCATGACATTAAGTACGCCAGAGAGAAGAACTTTAGAATTAAACTTGTACCTACTGCGCGTAAAATAAGCACCAAGCAAATCATTACTTATGTATTGCCAAAGTTTGTAAAATCTGATGATTTTCTGTTCAATGTAGAAAACGAATACAACGGTGTAACTGTTCAGGCCGCCTTTGCTGATAAGCAATTCTTCTTTGGAAAAGGTGCAGGTGGTCACCCTACAGGAGCAGCTGTTTTATCAGATATAGCTGCACTAAGATATGATTATCGTTATGAGTATAAAAAATACCATCAACACAATGGGTTAGTTCATACCGACAATGTAAACATTGAAGTTTATTTGCGCTATACCCATGAGTATACATTGGAAAAGCTGCAGATAGATAATATTATTGAGCGGTTCTCCCGTAATGATTACAAATATGTAATTGGAAATGTAAGCCTGAAAACTTTATTGGCTAACCGCGACCTTCTTGAGCAAAAGGATGTTTTTATTGCTCATACTGGTAGGTACACTTACACCGAACAGCAAATCTTAAAGGTTTCTGAAGAGGAAGTGATATTTAACTAGTTATTATTTTTGCTTTGTTTTGATAGTGAAAAGGCCCCATTCGGGGCCTTTTGCTTTATGTTATTTTATATTTCTCTGTTCAAATCCCAATTTTCAAGATAATCAGCTACTCTTCTTACAAAAGATCCACCCAACGCTCCATCTACAACTCTATGGTCATAGGAAAGCGAAAGGAACATCATATGGCGTATAGCGATTACATCGCCAAATTCTGTTTCTAATACTGCTGGTTTCTTTTTAATTGCGCCTACGGCTAAAATGGCGACCTGTGGTTGATTAATAATAGGTGTACCCATTACATTACCAAAAGAACCTACATTAGTCAGTGTAAACGTTCCATTTTGCGTTTCATCAGGCTTAAGCTTAGAAATACGTGCTCTTTTCGCCAAATCGTTTACCGATTTAGTTAATCCAACCAAATTAAACTGATCTGCATTTTTAATAACAGGAACAATCAGGTTCCCACTAGGTAAAGCAGCGGCCATGCCGATGTTAATATCTCTCTTTTTAATAATCTGGTTTCCATTTACTGAAACGTTGATCATTGGATAATCTTTTATTGCCTTGGCAACAGCTTCTATAAATAATGGAGTAAAAGTAATCTTCTCATTCTCGCGTTTTTCAAAGCTTCCCTTCACCTTATCACGCCACAGGACCAGATTAGTCACATCTGCTTCAACAAATGATGTTACGTGAGCCGAAGTGTGCTTACTCATTACCATATGTTCGGCAATTAATTTACGCATCCTATCCATCTCGATAATCTCATCACCACCACTTACACTTGTCAATGGCTGAGATACAGATGCAGGTTTAACAGTTTCTTCTTTAACAGATGTTTCAGTTTTAGCTGCTTGTGGAGCAGGAGCTATTGAAGGTGCTCCCCCTTTTTTATTTTGAATATAATTTAACAAGTCATCCTTAGTCAAACGTCCATCAGCACCAGTACCAGATATAGCATCTAATTCACTTATCGCAATATTTTCCTGAGCAGCTATATTTTTCACTAAAGGAGAATAAAAACGATCAGAACCACTATCTTCTTTCGCAGCGCCTCTGGCATCATTTGATGCCAATTGTTCTGTTCCGGGAATGCTTTCAACAATAGACTGTTCTGCCGCAGGTATGGTAACTGCAACATCCTCAGCAGCATCAGAATCAGTTTCAATAATCGCAATTACAGTACCTACCTGCACAATTTCATCTTCCTTGAACAACTGTTTAATTAGCTTACCTGCTATTGGTGATGGAACTTCAGAATCAACCTTATCTGTAGCAATTTCCAGAACCGTATCATCCATCTCTATCATATCCCCGGGCTGTTTAACCCATTTAATGATGGTTGCTTCTGCAACACTTTCCCCCATTTTAGGTAACAATAATTCGTATTGAGCCATTTTTTATTTCATGATTGATATCGGATGCAAAAGTAAAGTATTTTGAACACTTAATCCCCATATTGGTTAAGTTCATTCAAAATCATGGTCAAAGCTGCTATGGCTGAACGTTCTATGTTTTGCGCTCTTTTATTTCCAAAACTATAAACCCTTGCCACAACACGCTTACTACTCGCTACCGCAATCCACACTGTACCAACGGGTTTACCAGGCATACCACCATCCGGACCAGCAATTCCACTTACCGCTACAGCATAATCTGTTTTAAAATGATCTATTGCTCCCTGAGCCATTTCTTTTACGGTCTGTTCGCTCACTGCACCGTAATTATTTAAGGTTTTAGGGCTAACACCCAAAACGGATTCCTTAAGTTCATAAGAATAGACGACTGCCCCTCCAACATAAACAGATGAACATCCTGGATGTTGTGTAATCAAGTGGGCAATATAACCACCGGTGCAACTTTCGGCGGTCGAAAGCGTAAGCTTTCTCTCATCCATTATATTTAGAATTGCCTTTTCAAGGGCAATATCCTCTTCCACAACAACGTTTTTCTTTACTTTAGCAATAATCTGCTGAGCATAAATTTCTACCTCATTTTTCAGTATTGCTTCATTAGTTCCTGTGCTGCTCAGTCTTAAACGTACCTGACCTAGTCTTGGCAGGTATGCAAGTTTAATATGCTCAGGTAAGCTATTTTCAATATCCTCAATTTCAGCAGCTAAAAATGACTCTCCTATATTAGCGGTAAGTATGGTTTTATGAACAATGAATGGAAGTTTAAATGCTCCCTTTAAACGAGGCAGAATCTGTTCCTGCATCAGGTACATCATTTCAAATGGAACACCTGGCATAGATACAATGATGTTCCCATTATGCTCAAACCACATACAAGGCGCTGTCCCGTTCTCATTTTTGATAACCGTACAACCTTCCGGAACATCGGCCTGTTTTATATTAGATTCGATCATTGGCCTGTTATGCCGCTTAAAGATCTCAGTAATGTGCGCCAATGTATCCTCATCCCTCCTAAACCCCATATTAAAATATTTGGCGAGGGTTATTTTTGTAATATCATCTTTAGTGGGGCCTAGCCCACCGGTAATCAGAATCACTTTTGCTCTTTTTTCAGCAAGTGCTAAAGCTTCAGATATATGATCAGCATCGTCAGATACTGAGGTAATTTGTTTTACCTTAATTCCTATCAGATTAAGTTCTTTGGCCATCCAGGCAGAATTGGTATCTACAATCTGACCAATAAGAATCTCATCTCCTATCGTTATTATTTCAGCTAGCATAAATTCAAATATTAGAATCGGGTATAGTAATTCTTTCTCTTGCTCAGTTTTAAATCCTGAAGCACTGATGCTTTTACTTTGATGTCCACAGAATAAAACTGATAAGCACCAAAAGGAATCCAGCTAAAGCTCATATCCCAGCAATGTAAATCTCGATATATAGCTAAAGAGGTTTGCGAGAAGGTACTCGCCTTAAAATCCCAACCAGAATTAAACTGGACTTTCCATTTCGGGGTGATATTGGCATCACCATTAAAATTCAAAGTATTGGTGATCGTTGAATTTTGACCAACCCTGTCTGTATTGTAATTAAAAGTATAGCTAAAGGCAAAGTTCCACGGAATTTTAAAATCCACAAATGCATTAGGGTCCCTGCTTACTTTGGCAAGTTCCTCCGACTGCTCTGGTGTCATACCTGTCTTTGCAGCTTTATCCTTTAAATTCTGTTCGTTTTCATTCTTCTTTTTTAAAGCCTCAGGATTTAAACTATAATTAAAGGAGAAACCAAAATTAGTTAGACGAGGCAGTTTACCCACATTCCATACGTAGTCATCGATTAGTTTCCTGCTCACCTTTCCAGTCAAAACATCTACAGTATCCGTATATCTATACGGATCTAAAGTACCATAATAATTTACGCCTAACTTATCTGTAAACTGCGAACGCCCGCTAAATCCAAGGGTCGATAGTTTAAAGCTTGGGGCCAGAAAATTGTATGAACCGCTAATACTTAAACCCTGGATAATAGGAATTTTTTTATCGCCTTTTCCTGTAGTATCATTTGGAGTAAGCACCTTTGCTTCAACCGTATTGTCTAAACTGAATGAAATTGAAGCAGAGCGACCAGCTCCCGGAAAGCCATAAGGTGAGCCTTCAAAGATTGAATATTTCTGCTGCTGTCCGTCCGATCCAATTTTTGGAGTTCCGTCAGTATAGTAAGCGAGTTTATAATATCCTTTAGCTACATCCGAAAAATCTGGCCTGTAGCTAAAACTTACCTGAGGGGTCATCACATGCCTCAATGCTTTGAAGTTACCAAACTTATTAAACTGAGCCGTACTATAAATCTTTGTAGATACGCCCATGTTTAAGCTATACTCACCATTGCGCTTAAAACCTGCAACCGTGTCAATTATCTCCTGATCACCGCTATTTAGAACCTTTAAATAAGATTTACGTACCGTTTGAAATTGCCACCTCTCGGTATAGGATACCCCTGTATTGAAATTAAAATAATCCGCTATATTAAAGGCCATATTTACTGGGATCTGGTGACTAACCCCATTTTTAAATTTATTAAGCGACTCTCTTTTAAATAACTGATCTTCCGTTGTTGTAATGGTATTACTAGCCTGCATGCTATAACCAACGGTTATCTTTTGATACCATTTTTGTTCTCCTAACCTATCCTTTGAATCAAATGGATTAAAGGTTGGAACACTTAAACTGATATCGGGTAAGCGTAGGCTTACAGACTTATTTTGTGTTTCCTGAGAACCATCTGCCGCAATACCAAGGGTTATTCCGTTGCCAAAAACCCGGCCATAAGACACGGATGACCTTAAAGTATTTTTAGTAAACTGATTATAATCATAACTGGCTCCCCCGGCTGTGTTTTGATTAAAGGAACTTGTACCGGCATCTACCGAGGCAGAAAATGTTGTCCCAGGTTTTGCATTTGCATTCTGACTGTGCGTCCACTGCAGGTTAAAATCCTTTCTTGGTGTATATTCAGGTGTACCTTCCAGACCATACCTTGAATTTGAATATCGGAAGTTTATGTTACCGTTATACTTATATCTTTTCGTATAATTAGAGAGTAATGAGCCTTCGTATGAACCTCTGGTATAAATTGTAGCCAGCATTTTTGCATCCCAGTAATCGTTTAGACCAAGGTAATAGCCCCCATCCCGCAGAAAAAAACCTCTTGTATAATCTTCACCAGGACTGGGCAGAATGACCCCAGAGGATTTCTTGTTAGGCTTGGGAAAAAATGCAAAGGGTAAACCAATAGGTAAAGGAATGTCCTCTATTTTTAAATATACAGGGCCGGTAATAATCTGATTTTCGGTAACAATTCCCTTTGTAATATAAATACCAAAGTGCGGATGTGGTAGGTTACAGGTACTATAGGTCTGGCCTTTACTATGAATTTCATCATCCGGTTGCTTCTTTGCTTTACCTCCTGTAAAGAATCCTCCCTCCTGCTCCGTATATACTCCCCATATACGACCAACACTGGTTTCTGTATTATAAAACAGTGAGTCTGCAAGCGATGTGGATTGCCCGGTCATTTTAACAATAGGCCTGCCGACATACTTTCCCTTAGCATCAGTTCTTCCACTGGCATAAATCTGCTTGGTTTTTGAATTGTAAGTAATATAATCGGCATCAAGTTCGAAATCCTGGTACTTAACCCTGGCTTTCCCATATAGGTAAACCATTTCCTTCTCTTTATCCACAAAACTGGAATCTTGAGCAGAGTATTCTATTTTCTCACTGGCAGTCGTATCTTTTGGCGCAGTTTGTGCGTTACCTTTCTTAGTGGTGTCTGCTTGTTTAATTACTTGCTGCCATGAAAAATTATTCAAAGCAAGGGCTCGATTACCAACAGATGTTAATAAAACAATGAAGTTTAAAAAAATGATGTACCGTAAAAGTTTCAAATTCGTGTGTGAATGTTATTTTTGCATTAATGTTTAATCCAAAACGTTCAAAATTAATGAAAAATATACCATTGCTCAGACCAAATGCGATTTTGATTGTATTTATTTCTGCAGTTATTATTACTATATCTAATTATCAGGCATTTACGCAAGAATATAAAATAAAAACTATTGTTATTGACGCCGGACATGGTGGCAAAGATGGCAGTACAAGAGGGCTCTACTCTACTGAAAAAGATGTAGCCCTTAAAACAGCATTACACCTGGGTGCTGCCATTGAAGCGAATATGAAGGATGTAAAAGTAATTTACACAAGAACTGAGGATGTTTTTATTCCTCTTTATGAGCGTATTGCTATCGCAAATAATGCAAAAGCAGATCTTTTCATTTCAATTCACTGCAATGATATGCCGGTATACAGGTCAACTGTAGTCACTGGGTATAGAAAAAACAGCAGGGGGAAAAGAGTTCCAATAACAAGCACAGTTAGCAGAAAAAGCACATCTACAAGAGGAGTCGAAACATTTGTTTCAGGTATGGGACGCGTAAATGAACAAGACGAAGCTATTAAAAGAGAAAATGCATCCATATTCTTAGAGGAAAACTACAAGGAAAATTACGAAGGCTTCGACCCGAACAATCCTGAAAATTTCATTATACTTTCTCTAATGAAAAATACTTTCAGAACCCAAAGTTTAAAACTGGCTAAACTGGTACAAGATCAATACATTAATGTTGGCCGCATCGATCGTGGTGTTCAGGAAAAAAGTCTCGCAGTTTTGGCTCGTGCAGGTATGCCTGCCATATTAACCGAAATTGGTTTCATAAGTAACCCTGATGAAGAAGACTATATGAATTCTGAGGCCGGACAAACTGAAATAACCAATTGTCTGTTAAAGGCTATTGAAAACTACAAGAAAAGCATAGAAGGATAAATAATTGAATCAATAACTATTATTAGATGAGTGTAAAGAAAAATGCAACCCTGTTATTATTACTATGTTTATTTAGTTCACAACTAGTATTTTCCCAAACTTATAAAGTTAAAACTATTGTTATTGATGCCGGACATGGCGGAACGAAGCCTGGTGCCAGAGGAAGTTTTTCATTGGAAAAAAATGTAGCGCTAAAAGTAGCTTTAAAGCTAGGCAAAAAGCTCGAAGAAGAATTACCCGGAGTAAAAATCCTTTATACCAGAAAAACAGATGTTGATGTAGATTTTTATAAAAGAGCTGCCCTTGCAAATGACAATAAAGCCGATCTTTTCATTTCTATTCACTGTAACTCAATGCCTGATAAAAGGGTGGTTACCGGTTATACAAAAAACAGAAGAGGCAAAAAGACCCCTAAATATTCGTATGTAAAGAATAAATCTACAAGTGGCACTGAAACATTTGTTGCAGGTTCTCACCGCTTAAATGAGCAAGATGCCGCCATTAGGGAAAATGAGGACATCAAGCTCGAAAAGAATTATAAGCAAAATTATAATGGCTACGATCCTAATGATCCTGAAACATTTATTATACTATCTTTGTTCAAAAATATATTTAGGGATAAGAGTCTGAAATTAGCTAAATTAATTCAGCACAATTATACCAACGATGACAATAGAGTAAACAGGGGGATTAAGGAACAAGGACTCTTAATTCTTCAAAGATGCGGAATGCCGGCGGTACTAACAGAAATTGGATTTATTTCTAACCCTACCGAAGAAGAATACATGAATTCAGCGCATGGACAAGAAGAAATTGTTAATTCAATTTTCAAGGCAATAAAAACTTACAAAAAGGAAACCGAAACAAATTAAGTAAATACATACCAAGAACATACACTGAATGAAGATAGCAAACGAAACCAAAGTAGGCATACTAGCTGCCTTTTCTATAGCCCTGTTAATTATAGGATATAATTTTTTAAAGGGGAATGCCATTTTTTCAAGTGAAACTGTTTTATATGCAAAATATTCGCGTGTTGATGGTCTGGCGGTATCCAAACCGGTTTTAATTAATGGCTATCAAATTGGCCGTGTAGATAAACTGGAATTACAAACAGACGGCTCAATTGTTGCCACGCTTAAAATCAAGGGCAAATACGAGATCCCAAGAAATAGTATTGCCAAGCTTGAAAGCACCGACCTTTTAGGAAGTAAAGCAATTGTAATGGCGCTGGGTACTGGTAATGATTTTGCTCAGGATGGTGACACATTGAATGCAAACGTTCAAAAAGGAATTCTTGAAACGGTACAACCAGTTCAGAAAAAAGCTGAGTTAATTATTGGAAAAATGGACTCCATTCTAACAAGTGTGAATTCCATCTTGAATCCAAATTTCCAAAAGAATGTTGATAAAAGCTTTAACAGCATAGCCTCTACCCTTTCGTCTTTAGAATCTACCTCTAAAAAGGTTGATAATCTAGTTGGTTCAGAAGGCACCCGCATATCTGCAATTCTTGCCAATGTAGAAGCAATTTCAGGCAATCTAAAGCAGAACAACGCCAAAATATCTGCCATTTTGAACAATATCAATTCGATTACGGATCAGGTAGCTGCAGCTAATTTCAAACAAACAATAGATAATGCAAATAAAGCTGTTGCAGATCTTCAAACTATAGTAGGTAAAATCAATAATGGTGAAGGAACACTAGGCCTGTTAGTTAACGATACAAAAATGTACGACAATCTAAACAATGCGTCTAAAAGCCTTGATAACCTGATGATAGATCTGAAAGCAAACCCAAAACGTTATGTTCACTTCTCCATATTTGGTGGGGGTAAAAAGGATAAGTAATCAAATAATATAAGTATTACCTTCTATTGCAAGTTCAGTGTTTTCAAAAACAGATTTTGCTTCATCCAAAAGAGGTTGCAACGTCTTGTATCTTGATGAAAAGTGACCGATAAGCAATTTTGCAGCCCCGGTCATTTTGGCTATCTCACCGGCCTGTAAAGCCGTCGTATGATGTGTTATATTTGCGCGGTCTAGCATTTCATGTAAGAATGTAGCCTCGTGATACAGCAAATCACAATCTGCAATGTTGTTAAAATATGTTTCATCAAACAATGTATCAGAACAATACCCATATTTTTTAGGGGTATCAGAGTCGGTAGTATAATCCTTATTCAAGATAACTCTGCCATCAGGTAAATTAAGATCAACACCTCTTTTTAACAAAGGATAATACTCAATATCGATCTGCTCTTCCTCCAATTTTTCAACAATGAGCTTACGCAGTCGTTTCTTTTGGATAAACTTAAATCCCGTGCATGGAATTCTATGATTTAAAACAAAGCTATCAACAACCAGATCAGCATTTTCAAAAATCTGAACAGATTCATTTGCCTGAGTGACCACAAATTCAATCGGATACCTAATTACCGTTTCTGAATATTTAAACTGAAGGGCCAGTATTTCCTGTAAAGGTTCCGGCGCAAATATCTTAATAGGCTTAACACGTCCGTTTAAGTGCAGACTGGAAAGCAAACCTATTAAACCAAAATAATGGTCGCCATGTAAATGGCTTATAAACACATAATCTATCTTGCTCGCTTTAAAGCCATATTTGATCAACTGCTGCTGAGTACCCTCACCACAGTCGATCAAATAAAACTTCTCATTGCAATTTAAAAGCTGTGCTGTAGGATTTCTATTATATACGGGCGTGGCAGAGCTGCTCCCTAAAATAGTAACCTCAAATTTCATTAATCTTTATCTACGCTTCCCAACAACTCTTTTTCTATTTCTTCCATAAAGATTAGATCAGTTGCTTCATCAAGTTTTGACACAATTGTTAGCGATTGGTCTAAATTGGACATTTCCAATATTTTAGCCACAACCTCATTTATTCCTGTTACAATAAACAGGCCATTAGATTTCTTACAAAGTCTGTCTCCAACAAGCAAACTGCTTAGATCCTGAGAATCATCACATTGCTTTATAGCCGATAAGTCTAATACGATATTACGATATCCCTCTGTATTCAATAAGATGAATTCAGATTTCAATTTCGGTGTATTATCGTTCGTAAACTTAGATTCATTAAGCTTCAAAACAACATACTTTTCATGCTTATCTACTGAAAATTTCATGATATTGATTTATTTAGTTTGATTACGAATGTAGTTAAAATTCTCTGATTTATTTAATTATTGAAGTAGATTAGATGTCTACGCCGATAAGAGTTTACTTATAGAATCAGCCACATTTTTTTCTATCCTGCTTACCACATCAGCTGTCTCATTTTTCACAAACTGATCTCCCGTTATTTGTTCATAAAGCTCAATGTAACGATCAGATATAGAGTTCACAATTTCAGCAGACATCACCGGAATGGTTTGCCCATCCTTACCCTGAAATCCATTTTCTATTAGCCATTTCCTTACAAATTCCTTAGACAACTGTTTCTGTGGTTCATTCCTATCTTGTCTGTCTGCATAACCTTCTGCATAAAAATAACGAGAAGAATCTGGCGTATGAATCTCATCAATTAAATAAATATCTGAGCCAACTTTACCGAATTCATATTTAGTATCTACAAGGATAAGACCTCGCTCAGCAGCCATTTGGGTACCACGCTCGTACAATGCATAAGTATAATTTTCAAGATGGGTATAATCTGCAACAGACACGATGCCTTTGGCTAAAATATCTTCTTTAGAAATATCCTCATCATGCCCCACAGAGGCTTTAGTTGTAGGCGTTATAATTGGGTTAGGTAATTTATCATTTTCCTTTAAACCATCTGGCAAAGCTACTCCGCAAACACTGCGTTTCCCGGCGCTGTATTCTCTCCAGGCATGCCCTGCTAAATAACCTCTAATTACCATTTCCACTTTAAATGGCTCACAAATACGTCCGATGGTAACCATTTCATCAGGTACATCAATAACCCAGTTCGGAACAATGTCTTTTGTTGCACCTAAAAATTTAGCCGCTATCTGGTTCAATACTTGTCCTTTAAAAGGTATTGCCTCAGGTAAAACCACATCAAATGCAGATATCCTGTCTGTTACTACCATTGCCATAAATTGGTTGTTAATGGTATAAACATCTCTCACTTTTCCTTTGTAAAAATTTGTCTGCTTAGGGAAGCTAAAATTTGTTTCTTTAATTGCTGTCATGCTATGTGCTAAAAAGCTTTTATTGTTTATTTAAAATTACTGAATATCACCATAGGCTTTCAATATTCTTTTAACCAGTTTGTGTCTTACCACATCTTCACCTGTTAAATAAATAATATCAATACCAGGTATATCTTCAAGAATACGCAGCGCGTTATGTAAACCCGACATCTGCTTTTTCGGTAAATCTATTTGAGTTATATCGCCCGTTACAATGAATTTTGCTGATGGCCCCATACGGGTCAAAAACATTTTCAATTGTAAATCAGTGGAGTTCTGTGCCTCATCCAAAATTACAAAACAGTTATCAAGTGTCCTTCCACGCATAAAAGCAAGTGGGGCAATCTCGATAGTCCTGTTTTCAATATATAATTTAAGTTTTTCGGCAGGGATCATATCGTCCAGTGCATCATACAATGGGCGTAAATAAGGATCAACCTTTTCCTTCAAATCGCCGGGTAAAAACCCAAGATTCTCTCCCGCCTCAACAGCAGGTCTGGTTAAGATGATACGCTTGATTTCTTTGTTTTTTAATGCTCTTACTGCAAGGGCAACGGCTGTGTAAGTTTTTCCGGTCCCGGCAGGTCCGATAGCAAAGAGCACATCATTTTTATTAATACTCTCAACCATCTTCCGCTGATTGGCGGTCCTGGCTTTTACCATTAAACCATTGGTACCAAACACAATGACTTCTCCACCTCCCCCGTTGCTGGTTTTTTCAGCAGCGGGCTCGTCGGCCGACTGTATTTTCTTTGAAACCAAAATAGATTCTACATCATTCGCAGTTAAAGAGCTATACTTCTCTAACTGACTAATCAGTTGACCATACTTCTTTTCAAAAACCTTAAGTTCCTGTTCGTCACCTAATACCTTTACTTCGTTTCCTCTTGCCACAATCTTTAATTTTGGAAAAGCACTTTTAACCAGCTCGTAATGCTCGTTATTAGCACCCCAAAATTGTACCGGATCTACCGATTCTAATGTTAATTTTAGTTCGTTCAAAATATTGTTTTTTAGATTGGAGTGTATATTTTGATTTAAAAGTTGAATATTTGTACGCGTTTTACCACCTACGCAAGATTAAGAATAAATATTCAATTTTTAATGGCCATTATTACTTTAACAACAGATTTAGGTTCTAAAGATTTCTATCAGGCTGCCCTTAAGGGTAGTATCCTGAGTATCCTGCCTACAGCTAACATTGTTGACGTAACTCATGAAGTGCCATCTTTTAATATTTCCCACGCTGCATTCGTTTTAAAGAACGTATACCCTTACTTCCCCAAGGGCACGGTTCACCTTATTGGTATTGATTCTGTATTTAGCGAAAACACAAAATATATTGCACTAAGACATAAAGATCATTTCTTTGTAGGTGCCGATAACGGAATTTTCTCATTACTTTTTAACGAGAAGCCCGAAGAGATTGTGGAGTTAAATATTATGCAGGACCTCAAATATCTTCACTTTCCCCTGGTTGATATTTTTGTTAAAGCTGCAACGCAGCTTGCCAAAGGTGCGAAGCTTAGGGACATCGGTGTACCAACAGAAAGTATTGAAGAAAGAATGTTGTTAAATCCGGTTATTGAACGCGACATCATTAGGGGCAGCGTAATCTATATTGACACCTTCTGCAATGTTATAACCAACATCACAAAAGATCTTTTTACAAAAATTCAGCGTAACCGCGACTTCACCTTGTATTTCAGAAAAAGTGAAACCATTACGCAGTTGAGCTGGCATTATAATGAAGTGCCTGAAGGTGAAAAATTGTGCCTGTTTGGAATCAGTAACCATCTTGAAATTGCCATTAACAAAGGAAAGGCCAGCGGATTATTAGGTTTACACCTTAACGACATTATCAGAATCGAATTTCATCCTTAAAAATGCATTTCCCATCAGGCATGGAGTTTGCTTGTCCCTTAAAAACATTTAAACATGATCAAAAACGTATTGTTTATTATTTTCTTTATTAACACATCATTACAAGCCGCAACATTTCAGACGGATACAAGTGCTTATCAAACACAAAGACTAAAAGTAAATGCGCTCCTTAAAGAAAGAAGTGCCAAATTTGGCCAGTACGATCAAAGCTTGGATACCAAAACAGGAATATTTGGCCTGCAAACTAAAGGTGATATAAAAAATTCAAATGAAATACTGCGTCAGATAGTTTTAAACGACAACAATGTCTTTAAAGAGCTTAAAATACTCATGGACTACAAAGATGAAGAAGTTAAGCGTGTTAAAAATGAAGCCAGCAGTACCAACGATAGAATCGAAAACTACAAAACGTCAATAAAAAAACTACAAGACCAGAACCTGCAGCTAAAAAAAGATTTTGCTGCTGCAAATAAAGAAAAACAAATCACGAATTATATAGTTATGTTTCTGGCACTTACTTTATTTGTTGCGTGTTATTTATTCTACAAAAAACTTAAAAAAGCATGATGAAAAAAGTCTTTAAAATTCTTGTAAAAATAAATAAAGCAATTTTGCCAAGTCTGTATAAAAAAGACCCGTTAAAACTAACTACGTTTCAAAAGGCAATATTAGGCTATAAGTACTGGGTTTTAACCCAGTCGCTTAATTAAAGTAATTGGTTAATAGCCCTACCAGAAATTTCGGTTCAACCCAGGTTGATTTTGGAGGCATTACCCCATTCACATCTGCCACCGCAATGACCTGATCTATCGAGACAGGAAACAAGGTAAAAGCCAACGCATAAAGGCCATTATCAACCTTAAGCTGGAGTTCAGAAATGGCAGTTCTCCCACCCTCAAAAGTAATTCGGGCATCAGTCCGGGGATCTTTTATATTTAATATAGGAGCAAGAATATGATTCTGTAGAATACTCACATCAAGCGCATTAACAGGGTCATTTTCATCATAGATTTCTTTCTTTGGCTCAAGCACATACCATTTTTCATCAAAATACATCCCAATCTTATGTAATTGATTCGGTTTAACAACATCTGGCGACTCCTGTACTAAAAACGACTGTTTTAACAACCCAATCAATAATTGAGGCTCCAGGTCACCAAGATCTCTAACCAGTCTGTTAAATTCCAGTATTTTAACCTCTCTGGTATTCATATAAACTGAGGTAAAATAGTTATACCCTTCAGTTCCGGTATGACGTTCTTTATTTAAAGCTTGCTTATGCAAACCCATCTTTGCCATTGATGCTGCTCTATGGTGGCCATCAGCAATGTATACAAAGGGAATATCACAAAAGGCAGTAACCAGGTCATTCAGATCCGGATTATCAGTAACAGCCCATACCTGATGTGTCGTACCATCCGCAAATGTAAAATCAAGGTCAGCTTTAAGCCCGGTGTATTTGTCTGTAATGGAATCAATAATCTGATCAGGGTGGTAGGTAATTAATACAGGGTTAGCATCTAGTCCGGTTTGCTGCAGATAATCTGCCAGAAGCCTCTCCCTGCGCTCTACGGTCGACTCATGCTTCTTTATCCTCCCCTCCAAATAATCTTTAATATGAGTAAGTGTCCAAATGCCTGTTTGCACCAGATCATTGTGTTTTACTCGGTAAATGTAAATAGCAGGTTTATCCTGCTTAATAAGAAATTGATGTTCAAGGAACCCTTCAAGATTCTCACTGATCTTTTTATAAACCAGCTCCTCCCTTGTTCCCCTTAGATATGGATTATCGAGTTCAGGATTAATCAGATGAAGAAAAGTACACCTATTTTCTGAAGCAATTAGCCTTGCCTGACCCGTGCTATAATTCTCAAGCGGCCTGGTTACAACCAGCGATTGCAAATCCACTGCAGGTTTAAGCGCGCAGAAAGGCTTTATAAGAGGCATACTTGATTATGAATAATGGTCAAAGCTATATAAAAAAATAGCTTTGACCACTAATCTTACTTATTAAAATGCTCAATAATCAATGAAGCAAGTTCAACACCTATACGTTCCTGCGCTTCATTTGTAGCAGCTCCAATATGAGGGGTTAAAGAGATTTTAGCATGTTGTAAAATAGAAGCTCTTGGTGTAGGTTCGTCATCAAACACATCTAAACCAGCGAAAGATACTTTACCACTGTCTAAAGCAGCAACTAATGCCTCCTCGTCAATGGTACCGCCTCTTGAGCAGTTCACCACACCAACACCTTGTTTCATTTTAGCAAACTCTTCTGCACCTAAAATAGGTTTATCTGCGAATGGAGTATGTAAACTAATGAAATCACTGTTTGCAATTACCTCATCCAATGATACTGTTTTGAAAGGGATCTCAACAGAAACACCACCCTGGAAAGTCAATGGCAAAGTACCTTCAGCAGGGTAAAGGTCATAAGCCAATACGTTCATACCTAACCTAAGAGCAACCTTAGCAGTTTCACGGCCAATACGACCGAAACCGATGATACCCATGGTTTTACCTTGAAGCTCAACACCACCAGCATATGCTTTTTTCAAAGCATTGAATTTAGTTGCTCCTTCAACAGGCATTTTTCTGTTTGAATCCTGTAAGAAACGAATACCGGTAAACAAATGTGCAAATACCAGTTCAGCAACAGATAACGAAGAAGCTGCAGGTGTATTTACCACTGCAACACCCTTACTGCGGGCATATTCAACATCAATGTTATCCATACCTACACCGCCTCTGCCAATCAGTTTAATGTTAGGTACCTGATCAATCAATTCTTTACGTAATTTGGTGGCACTTCTAACTGTAATACCATCATAGTTTTTTAAAGCTTCAACCAATTGATCCCGAGGAACAGTTTCAGTATCAACAACAAAACCCGCTTTTTCTAATAACGCTTTACCGATAGGATCTATCCCATCGTTTGCAAGTATCTTAATCATTAATTTTTATTTTAATTGGTGTGTTTTTCAGCAAAATTCTGCATTAACTCAACTAGTGCATGAACACTTGTAATTGGAAGCGCGTTGTATATAGAGGCTCTAAAACCACCAACACTTCTATGTCCTTTAATACCTTCAATTCCATTTTCTTCAGCATATTTCAAGAATGGTTTTTCAAGCTCTGGGTTTTCCATTACAAAACAAACATTCATTCTAGAGCGATCTTCAACAGCACAAGTTCCTTTAAACAAAGGGTTTCTGTCAATCTCAGTATATAAAGCTCTGGCTTTTGCTATATTTTCTTTTTCAATTTCAGCAACGCCTCCTTTAGATTTTAACCATCTTAAGTTAAGCATCGCTACATATATAGAAAATACCGGAGGAGTGTTATACATAGAACCACCATCGATATGCACTTTATAGTCAAGCATAGAAGGTACCTTTCTGCCTGATTTACCTAAGATCTCATCTTTAACAATTACTACTGTTAAACCAGCCGGACCGATATTTTTTTGAGCTCCTGCATAGATCAAATCATATTGGGAAACATCAATAACCCTGCTCATGATATCCGAAGACATATCGCAAACTACAGGGATACTGGTTTTAGGTACGCTGAACATTTCTGTTCCGTAAATAGTATTGTTAGAAGTGAAGTGGAAATAAGCACTGTCTTCTGGAATACTATAATCTTTAGGAATAAAGGTAAAGTTTGATTCTTTTGAAGAAGCAACAATGTTTGCTTTACCAAAAGTAGATACTTCTTTAATAGCCTTGTTTGCCCAAACGCCTGTTTCCAGATAACTGGCAGTTTTTCCTTCAGGTAATAAGTTCATTGGAACCATTGCAAACTGCAAACTAGCACCGCCTTGTAAAAATAAAACAGAATATCCGGAAGGTACATTTAATAATTCCTTAACTAATTTTTCTGTTTCTGCTACCACACCTTCAAATTCAGATGTGCGATGAGAGATCTCCAGAATGGATAAACCATCCTTAAAATCTAGAACTGCTTGTGCTGCTTGCTTAAATACTTCCTGAGGTAAAATACAGGGGCCTGCGCCGAAATTGTGTCTCATTTTTATAGTGATTTTTAATGCTTGTAAATGTAACAGTTTTATATTATTTATTATTTCGAATTCTTGAACTTTATAATCAATTTCAAATTTAGTTGCCTGCCAGTTAAATAATTAGGAATAGCATATTGTACGTTATCTACATCCTTAAGCCATAAATATGAAACCGTATTGTTAATATTTAACAAATTAAATACCTCTAAATGAGCAGAAAACGAACTAAAATATTTATCCAGTAACCTCGGTTTTTTTATTCCGGCATCGTCTAAAAAATCTTTAGAAAATCCAATATCCACACGCTTATAAGCAGGGATATTAAAATTATCAGAATAACGACGTGTAAGAGGTGCTCCTACCGGCAATTTAGAACCATACATCATATTTAAATGTACTTTATAGGTAGGGCTGTTCAGCAATCTATCCTGAAAATAAACTGAGAAATTAATTCTCTGATCTGTTGGCCTTTTTAAATAACCCCGCTCATCATTGAAGATATTCTGATTAGCCTTCATTAAAGACATTCTGAAATAAGACACCAGATCCTTTACAAACTCACCGCCAATGCTCAGGTCTGCTCCATAGATATAGCCTTTTGCCAACTCTCCGGCAAGATACTTTACCCTTACATTATCCATCATATAAGGAATAAGCCTGTCCTGATATTTAAAATAAAGCTCAGAAGTAAACTTTAGACGTGTTCCCAGACCATCAAATGCATAGTCCAAACCTGCCGATGTATTGTATGACCTTTGTGCCTGCTGATTTAAATTAAGAATTCCATTAAAATCCCTGATGCTCCTGTAGTCGGGAGCCTGCTGATATACTCCGGCAGTAAATCTGAAAATTTTATTATTGCTCGATGGCCTGTAAGCCAAAAGCAACCTGGGGCTAAGGAGAAATTGCTTACTTAAAGTATTATAATTACCCCTTACACCAAGCTGAAGGGTTGAGTTGACTGACAAGGTGTAACTATCCTGAATATAAGCGCTGTAGTATTGAATTGCCAGGTCATTTCTAACATTAATAAGGTTGTCCTGATAGAAATTATTTAACCCTCCCTGTTGTATATATCCTGCCGAATCTATAAGACTATATTCATTTAAATTATCGTTATATTTCTTGCGCTCAAACCTTAAGCCCAATGAAAACGTATGGTTTTCATAATCCTGATCTACCTTTACCTCCGAACTGAGGTTTTCTGACTCCAGGTTATTGCGGGCATAATTGATATACTTCCCTACGCCTTTGTTGATCCTAACAGCGCCAAAGTTTCCATCTGCAAAGGTATTGTTAACCTCATCAAACACATATCTCCCCTCTATGTCTATTCTTTCTCTTTCAAGGGTATTAAAATAACTGTTTATCCACTTTATAACCAGATTCGATTTAGGGTAAAAGGCAAAGGTTATGGCCCCTCCTGCTGTCTGATAATCATCAATTTCCTTTCCGCTGTAGTCTGTTTGCAAGCGCATCACAGTACTTAATGTTCCAAATTGGGTTTCTCTGCTTTCGGGTATTAATTTAAAGATCCCACTATTAAAACTCCCTAAAAAATCAACACTCATTTTAGACGAAACATTTTGATGATAAATCAATTGCGCATCGGTAAAATTAGGCGCATAGCTCCCTTTATTATCTTGTCTGTTTAATATACTTGTATTATTCTTATACCTCAATCCGGCAAGCAGATAGCTGTTTTTGTTTAAAATCTTAGAACTAAAACCGGCTCCCAGCATACCAAGGTTCAATACGGCCTCACTACTATCCGGCCGATCATATTTCACATCCAGTACTGATGATAATTTATCACCATATCTGGATTCAAAGCCACCTGTAGAGAACTTGGCAGAGCTTAACAAATCACTGTTAATAAAACTCAAACCCTCCTGCTGTCCATTTCTGATCAGCACAGGCCGGCTAATTTCAACATCATTTACATATACCAGGTTTTCATCAAAATTACCTCCCCTAACGCTATACTGAGCGCTCAATTCATTATTAGTAGATACCCCCGGTAATGTTTTAAGAACCACTTCAAAATTACCCGAAACTGAGGGTATAGAAGCAATATCTGCAATATTAATAGTGGTGCTGTTACGAAGCTGATTTTGTTTTGTGGTAATGGTAACCTGCTCCAGTTCGTTTATATTCCGTGTTAATGAAACATTTTGAATAATCCTGCCGGCCTTACCATATTTAAACTCAACCAAAACAGATTTATAACCTAACAGACTGTATTTCAATGTAAAAGAGGTGGTACTTGAATAAATATTATAACTCCCCTTGTCATCAGATGCGGTCGACTGGTTTTGTCCAACAACGCTAATGGTTACCATAGACAATGGGCTCTTCAGATCATCTGTAATTAGTCCTGACACTTTTACAAGAGGTTGTGCATTTACATACGTAAAACCAAATAGTAAAACTGAGAGCAGCAGGCAAAGTCTATACATTTATGTTACAAAGCTGTGAGCTTATGATGATTTCAATTGTGCATCAAGTTGTTTTAATTCAGAGATCATGACCGATGGAGAAGGAGCAGCAAAAATGGCATTTCCTGCAACAAAAACGCTTGCACCCGCCTGAATCAGATCGGCCAGGTTCTTTATCCCTACCCCGCCATCAACTTCTATGAGCAGATCAGGATTAACAACTGAGGCCATAGCTTTTAACTCCCTTAGTTTATTTAGCGTATTAGGAATAAACTTTTGGCCACCAAAACCCGGATTCACTGACATAACAAGCACCAGATCCAGATCTGCCAAAACATCTTTAAGTAAGCCCACAGGAGTATGAGGGTTAATTGCAACACCCGCCTTGCAACCAGTGGCATGAATTGCCTGAATCGTTCTATGCAAGTGTGTACAAGCTTCGTAATGCACCGTTATTACTGATGCGCCTGCAGCTGCAAAACGCTCAATATACTGATCAGGATTAACAATCATAAGGTGAACATCCAAAGGCTTTGTAGCATATCTTTTTATTGCTTCCATTACTGGAAAACCAAAAGATATATTTGGTACAAACACACCATCCATCACATCTACATGAAACCAGTCTGCCTCACTCGAATTAACCATTTCAATATCACGTTGAAGGTTAGCAAAATCAGCGGAAAGTAAAGAGGGAGCAATAAGGTGTTTCATGAGAAAGGTGTTTTTAATTTATAGCTGGTTCACAATTGTAAATATAAAGAAATAACCCATCTTATACCAAAAAACCCCGCGATTTGCAGGGTTTTGAGTATATAAGAAGCGACAAACCGAAGGATTTACCCTCGGCTGACAGACCTACCTTTGGATTAAGCCGGCTTATTTTCAGCTGGAGCAGCTTCTGCTTTTGGTGGACGAGGCAATAAAGCTTTTCTAGAAAGTTTCATTTTACCTTGTTTATCAACATCCAAAAGTTTCACTTCAACTTTATCACCTTCTTTAAACACACCGTCCATTGTTTCTAAACGAGTCCAGTCAATTTCAGAAATGTGAAGTAAACCATCTTTACCTGGCATAATCTCTACAAATGCACCAAATGGCATAATAGATTTTACCTTACCACTGTAAGTTGCACCTATTTCCGGTTTAGCAGCTATTGCATTGATACGGGTAACAGCAGCATCAATTGCAGCTTTGTTATCAGCAAAGATTTCAACGATACCTTTGTTTCCAACCTCTTCGATAGAGATAGAAGCGCCAGTTTCACGTTGCATTTCCTGAATAATTTTACCGCCTGGCCCTATTACAGCACCAATAAATTCTTTATCAATACTTAAAGAAACAATACGTGGAGCATGGTCTTTATAATCTTCGCGAGGTGCAGAAATTGTTTTCTTCATCTCATTTAAGATATGCAAACGAGCCTCTTTAGCCTGAATTAAAGCGTTTGTTAACACTTCCCATTTCAAGCCATTGATTTTTAAGTCCATTTGACAAGCAACAATACCTTTTTCAGTACCGGTTACTTTAAAGTCCATATCACCTAAGTGATCTTCATCACCTAAGATATCAGAAAGGATTGCATATTTACCAGTTTTCTCATCAGTAATTAAACCCATTGCAATACCCGATACCGGAGCTTTGATTTTAATACCAGCATCCATAAGTGCTAATGTACCAGCACAAACAGTTGCCATTGACGAAGAACCGTTAGATTCCAAGATATCAGAAACGATACGGATGGTATAAGGATTTTCTTCCAATCCAGGCAACACTTTCTTTAAAGAACGCATAGCCAGGTTACCATGACCAATTTCACGACGACCAGCACCTCTGTTAGGACGAACCTCGCCAGTTGAGAAACCTGGGAAATTATAGTGCAATAGGAATTTGTTGTATCCATTGATGAACGCACCATCAATCATTTGCTCATCATCTTTAGATCCTAAAGTAACGGTAGTTAATGATTGTGTTTCACCACGTGTAAATACTGCAGAACCGTGAGCTGAAGGCAAGTAACCTATTTCACTCCAGATTGGGCGTACTGTACGTACGTCACGACCGTCTAAACGAATTCCTTCATCTAAAACCAGGTTACGGATAGCATCATATTGTACATCGTGGAAATATTTTTTAGCAAGGAAACCGGTTACATCATCAATATCTTCTCCCAATGTAGCTATGAAGTCCATTAAGATCGTACCAAATGCATCACCACGCTCACCTTTGCTTGTGTTGCTTTTAGCTACAGCATAAACCTTGTCGTAAGTAGCAGCATAAACCTGCTCTTTTAATTCAGGGTTACTGTCTTCATGAGAATACTCACGTTTTACAGTTTTACCTACAAGTTCAGCAAGTTCTTTTTGAGCCTGAACCTGGATAACGATTGCTTTATGAGCAAATTCAATGGCCTCAACCATTTCAGTTTCAGAAATCTCATCACACTCACCTTCAACCATTACGATGTCTTTTTCAGTACCTGCAACAAGGAATTCCAATGATGCACGCTCTAAATCGCTCACGTAAGGGTTAATTACCAGTTTGCCATCAATTTTAGCTACACGTACTTCAGAGATTGGTCCGTTAAACGGAATATCTGAAACCGCAATGGCAGCCGAAGCAGCTAAACCAGCTAAACAGTCTGGCATTATATTTTTATCAGAAGAGATCAATGAGATCATTACCTGAGTATCAGAGTGATAATCTTCAGGGAACATCGGGCGCAAAGCGCGATCTACTAAACGTGAAATTAAAACTTCATAATCAGATAATCTTGCCTCGCGACGAAGAAAACCTCCAGGGATACGGCCTGCGGCAGCGTATTTCTCCTGATAATCAACAGATAAAGGTAAAAAATCAACACCAGCCTTAGCGCCTACTGTAGAAACTACAGTTGCCAAAAGCATGGTATCGCCCATTTTAACTACCACCGAACCATCAGCTTGTTTAGCTAATTTTCCTGTTTCAATTTCGATTGTTCTTCCATCGCCCAAGTCGAACGATTTTTTTATTACATTCATTTAAAAATTGTTGTGGTGTGTTTTCCTCTTTTCACACACCGGATTTATATATATTATTTTCTTTGCAAGTTAAGATAATAATATCAAGAAATTAAAAAAGCCATCCCTAAAGAATGGCTTTTCTTGATATAAGTAGTTCTATTTGATGATATCCCTTAGACCTAAAGTCTTGATGATAGCACGATAGCGCTCAATATCTTTTTTAAATAGATATGCCAAAATACCACGGCGTTTACCTACTAATTTTTGTAGTGATAACTGAGTAGAATAATCTTTACGATTTTTCTTTAAGTGCTCAGTTAAATGTGCAATGCGGTATGTAAATAACGCTACCTGACCTTCAGCAGAACCTGTATTAGTTTCTACTTCACCATGCTGTTTAAAGATTTCAGCTTTCTTTTCTTTACTTAAATACATTCTTGAATGATACTAAAGTTTAAATGATTAATTAATTGGGTGCAAAGATAGTGTAAGTTTTAAAGATTAACAAGTATGCGTAAAATTTTGGCTCGACGAGAAAATTGGCCATTACTAAACCTTATTTTTGTGGCTGTTACGACTTATTTATGGAAAAAAACCAATACAGTATATTTGAAAGTGAGCTAAAAGTACGTCCTGATGATATCGATATGTTTAACCATGTCCATAATAGCAAATACTTTGACTATGTGCTTGCTGCCCGTTATGATCAAATGGCTGAATTTTATAAAATGCCAATGGAATCTTTTTTAAATAGTGGCTTTGGCTGGGTGGTACGTACCGCACTTGTTGACTTTAAACGTCCGCTTATTTTGGGCGATATAATTGCTATCCGCACCGGAATTTTAACAATCAATGAAAAAGGTTGCCGTGTACAGTTCGAAATTGAAAATAAAAGAACAGGTAAAATTGCTTCTGATGGCTGGTTTGATTATGTGATGATTGACACCACCACCGGAAAGGGCTGTAAAGTAAATGAAGAAATGATAAAGGCATACAGCATTTAATACTTGACCTATAAACATTTAATGTAAATCCATATTCAATAAATAATCCGACCATAATAAGTCCGCCTTTTTTCTGTAAAAATGTGGACTTAACGTGGACTCATAATAATTCAGCACAAAAAAATATAGAATTGTAATTGTAAATTATATATATTTGTTTTCTAACTCAACCGCATTACGATGAAAGTATTTGCAGTCCGTTTGAGGTCCTAAAGACCAAGGGCTCCACCTATTCGACAAAATACTGACACAGCTTTTCTAGCTGGTCGCGGTTTATTTATTACTTTTTCCCTTACCCCATGTTAGAACAAAAAACAGCTTCATTAGGCAAGCTATCTCAAATTTTTACACTTATAAAACAGGCCCTTAAAGGCGAAGATCTCGATTTTACCCAAGGTAGCATTCGTAAAGCTGTTATTTTACTGGCCATTCCTATGATGCTGGAAATGGCTATGGAATCTGTTTTTGCATTGGTAGACCTTTACTTTGTAGGACATTTACACAACAGCAGTCATGCAATACAAACAGTAGGGCTCACAGAATCTGTACTGACCGTTATCTACTCACTTGCCATTGGAATGAGCATGGCTGCAACGGCTGTGGTAGCCAGAAGGATTGGTGAGAAAGATCCGGTTGCTGCCTCAAAAGCTGGAATGCAGGCAATAATAATTGCAGTTGCGTTTAACCTGATCATTAGCATTGCGGGACTTATTTACGCAACCGACATTTTATTATTAATGGGTGCATCGGCCGAAACTGCAGCGCAAGGCACAACATTTATGCGCATTATGATGGGCGGCAGTATTATTATTGTTTTGTTATTCCTTATTAACGGGATATTCAGAGGTGCTGGTAATGCGGCTATAGCCATGAAAAGCTTATGGATTGCCAATATTGCCAATATCATTCTATGCCCTGTTTTAATTAATGGTTTTGGCCCAATCCCTGCATTTGGATTAACAGGCGCAGCAATGGCTACAAGTATCGGGCGCGGCATTGGTGTGTGCTATCAGGTTTATCACCTTGTAAGTGGCAAAAGCCTTTTAAAAATAAAGTTATCCTATTTCAGGCCTCATTTTGAACAGATAAAAGCTTTATTAAAAATTGCTACTCCTGGTATTTTCCAATTTGTTATTGCATCGTGCAGCTGGATATTTTTGGCGCAGCTTGTAGCCACAACAGGTGGAGATCATGGATCAGCAGGTTATCAAACTGCGTTAAGGCTTATGATGTTCTTTATGCTTCCGGCATGGGGAATGAGCAATGCTGCTGCAACGCTGGTTGGCCAGAATCTGGGCGCAAAACATATTGACCGGGCAGAGCAATCTGTAATGAAAACTGCAAAATATGTGGTGATTTATATGCTATTTGTTATGGTGTTAACCTTTGGCGTTGGACGCTATTTTATATCATTTTTCAGCAATGATGTTTTAATACAGGAGGTTGCGAAAAATGCGCTTCAGATTATGAGTCTTGGATATATCTTTTATGGTATTGGCATGGTTCTGATCAGCACCTTTAACGGTGCCGGAGATACCTGGACGCCTACATGGGTTAATCTTTTTGGCTTCTGGCTGTTCCAGATTCCTTTGGGTTACTTCCTTGCTAAATATTTAGAAATGGGCCCGACAGGCGTATTTATTGCCATTCCGGTTGCCGAAACAGGTATTGCAATAGCAGGTTATATTCTATTCAAAATAGGAAAATGGAAGACTATAAAAGTCTAACTGCGTTATAAATCTAACGGCAGCACAAGCCGTCATCACTCCTATCGTCAAGATGACGGCTTGTGCTATGAAAATATTGAACCTTATGCCTGGTGTTTCAAATCCGGAACATACCCCAGGCCAGGTGTAAGCCAGTGCAATAAAAACACTCTTGAATAGCGGTAATTAAACGGAGCAAATAGAAATACACCAACCATAATAATGGCAACATATATCCAAAGGTTCTCGTAAGTAAGATCTACGCCCAGTATATAAGCTGCTACCGCGATGGTAATCATTTCAGCAACATTCATAGCATAACTAATGAACATTGCTACATAAAAAAAGCCAGGTTCCCTTTCAAAACGAAGGTTACAAACGGGACAATATTCATTAGTTGTCTGGCCCTTAAAAGCATAAAGCTTACCAGAAAATATTGGGCCTTTTCTACATCTTGGACATTTACACTCCACAACTGCCTGTATTTTTGATATTGGTTTCATAACTTTAATATTATGACACAAAAATACGACAGATAAAACAGTTAATTTATGATCCAGATCATACTTAAATTCTAATGATTTTACCCCTAAGCAGTTTCAATTCCTTCTGATCTGAAAGTTTTTTGATGATACGGATTACCGTTTCCACTCGTAGCCCGCTCATGTCTGCGAGCTGCTGCCGGGTTACCTTTAGCTCCTGACTATGTTCTACATCTTTAAACAGGTAAGCAATAAGCGTTCTTATTCTGTGTTCTGCATGTTCATTTGCCAGTTCTTCGAGCATCATTGACTTATAAAACAAACGATGGCTCAGGGTCTGAATAAGCTTCATACTAAAATCAGGATGTTCCTTTAGCATTTTAAGAAAGTCCTCTCCTTTTACCACTATAATTTCCGAATCCTGAGTGGCGATTGTGTAGGCCAGATAAGATTTATTAACCAATAATGCAGGTTCTCCGAAATACTCGTTGGCTTTAAAGATGCCTTGTATAAATTCTTTGCCATCATCATTTACGGTTACCATTCTCACCTTGCCACTCTTTATAAAATATACTGCCCTGGGATGAGCTCCAGGCTCATAAATTACATCTCCCTTTTTATAAAGAGATGGTTTAAAATTATTATCCAGCAAATATTTAATTGTCATGATGAAAATGCATTTTCATGTTAAATGCTACCCTATCGTTTCCTTAATGAGCTTAGTATAAAAATCATTTAACTTCATTCCCATTGCTGCAACTTGTTGAGGAATAAAGCTGGTTGAAGTTTGTCCGGGAATGGTATTTATCTCAATGAAGTAAAAATCACCTTCATCTTCTGTAAGTATAAAATCTATACGTACTACCCCCCTGCAATTCAACTTCACATAAACAGCTTCTGCTATTTTTGCCACTCTGTCTCTTGTTGCCGGTTTAACCGCTGCAGGGGTTGTTTCTGTGGCTACTCCAGGAGTATATTTAGCTTCAAAATCAAAAAACTCTTTTGCCGTTTCTACCTCTGTAATAGGCAACACCTTTATTTTGCCATCAAGTTTTACTACACCAACGGTAAACTCTCTGCCTGATATAAACTCTTCTATCAAAATTTGGTTATCCTCATGAAAAGCTTTCTCAAGAGCTGCTTCCAAATCATTGCCATGGCTAACCTTACTCATGCCGATGCTACTGCCGCCGTTATTTGGTTTAACAAAGTATGGTAATTTAAGGTCTTTTTTTAGTTGAATTAAATCGTAAGGTACATTCTTAAAGATCTGAGCAGATTTAGCAACATTCAATTGATCTATATTTTGTACAACGGCCTTTGTATAACCTTTGTTCATGGTAATGGCCGATGTAAGCGCATCACATGTTGTATACGGAATATTAAGCATATCAAAATACCCTTGTAGCTTGCCATCTTCTCCCGGGGAGCCGTGTATAGCTATAAATACCCCTTCGAACATTATTTTTCTTCCTTTTATGGTAAGAGAAAAATCGTTACGGTCAACCTCTATTTTCACAGAATCTGCAGGCTCATAAAACCAGCCTTGCTGGGTAAGCATAATTTTATAAACATCGAATTTACTGGTATCTAAATTCTGTGCTATTGTTGCGGCACTTTTAACGGAGACTACCCATTCGCCAGTGGTACCTCCGGTTAGCAATGCTATTGTTTTCTTCATCTGTATAATTTTTTAAATTCTAATATATCTATTATATGTATACGCGTTATGAGTTATAATGTATACATAACTTACTATCGTTGGTCAACAACTGTCCGAGCGATCTAACTAAGCAAAGTGACCAGGTCAGCTAAGGCACAAATATAAATTAGTTGGTGCAGATGTCATTTTAATTCCAATAAAATATTATTTTAATCTAAATTTGGACGCTATACCTTCAGAAGAGAAAAACGCATGGGCAAATTCATATCTTATTTAAAAACAAATTCATTTAGGAACAATCTTATTGCTGCTATAATTACTGTTGCAGTAATCTTATTTACCGCATTCTTTAGTTTAAGGTATTATACCAAACATGGCCAGGGTTTAAATGTACCATCAGTTAAAGGACTATCATTTACACAAGCGGTTAGTAAGCTTGAACAGTTGGGTTTACGTTATGAGGTCGATTCTGTTTATATTATGGATACCCCTCCGGGAACAGTAATAGATCAGGATCCAAACCCTAATACTTTTGTAAAAGACAACAGAACAATTTACCTGACTGTGAGCATGAATAAGGCTCCAAATGTTAAATTTCCGGATGTCGTATATAAATCATTAAGACAAGCCCAGGCAATAATTGAAAGTTTTGGTCTGAAACTTGGGGACACTACTTATAAACCGGATGTGAGCAAAGATGTTGTTTTGGAAGTTTCTTTTGGAAATCAGCCCATTAAAGTTGGGGAAATGGTACCGAAAGGGTCAAGAATTGACTTTTTATTGGGCGACGGAAAAGGAAATGAAGAAGTAGACATTCCAACTCTTATCGGCTTAACTAAGGATGAGGCATTGTTTGCATTGAGAAATGGCGCGATGTTAAACCTTGGAACAGTTACATATGAGGGGGTTGTGACGGATTCTGCCAATGCTGTAATCATAAAACAGGACCCACTTGCAACAGATTCGGTAACTAAAGTAAAAATTGGAACACCAGTAAACATTACATTATCTAATAAAAATTAATCACACTATCATTTATATATGTCAAACGAAGAAAATAAAACAGGTCTTAAAAAGAATACCAAAATAATATTAGGCTTACTATTGCTTGTTTTAATTGCCGGGGGCTTTTATGGACTTAAATTATATAAAGTATACTTTGCACCAAATGTTACGGGCAACGAAAAATACCTGTATATAAGAACAGGTTACAATATCGACGACCTGTATAAAGAGATTAAACTAAAAGATATGCTAACCGATATAGGTTCTTTTAGTGAAGCTTCCGGAAAAATGCAGCTTGCACGTTCTTTAAAACCAGGGCGCTATAAACTGGCAAAAGGTATGAATAACCGCAGCATTATTAATATGCTGAAGTCGGGCAATCAGGATCCTGTAAAACTTAAGTTTCAAAACTTAAGGCAAAAAGAAAACTTTGCCGGCTATCTCTCAAGAAACCTTGAACCAGATTCTTTAACTTTTATAAATCTGCTCGACTCTGCGTCTTTGCTTGAAAAGTATGGTTTTAATAAAGATAACAGCTATGTGATGTTCATTCCTAACACTTACGAAATGTATTGGAATGTTACTGCTTCGGAGTTCTTTGACAGAATGCATGCTGAATATGATAAATTCTGGAATGCTGATCGCAAACAAAAAGCAGCATCGTTAAACCTAACTCCTATTCAGGTTTCTATATTAGCTTCCATCGTTGATGCCGAAGCTTTATACGACAAAGAAATGCCTATTATTGCAGGTCTGTATTTAAACCGCTTAAATAAAGGTATATTGCTTCAGGCAGATCCAACCGTTATTTTTGCCAATAACGACTTTACAGTTAAACGTGTTACCAATTCGCTTTTAAGTATACAATCAAAATACAATACTTATAAATATGCCGGTTTACCTCCAGGGCCAATCATGATGCCTAGTATTAATGCTATTGACGCTGTATTAAACCGTGATAATAACAATTATATTTACATGTGTGCCAAGGAAGATTTTTCCGGCTACCATAACTTTGCGGTAACGGTTCAGGAGCACGAAAAGAACGCTAAAAAATATAGAGATGCCTTAAACCAACGCAATATTTTTAAATAATGTATACTCATACTACCAAAATAAGGGTTAGATACGGCGAAACGGACCAAATGGGATATGTTTATTACGGAAATTATGCTGAGTACTACGAAGTTGCGCGTGTAGAGATGCTAAGAAGTTTGGGCATGGATTATGTCGGAATGGAAAGTGCGGGTGTAATGATGCCTGTTTTAGAGCTTAACTGTAAATATATAAAGCCAGCTTTATATGATCAGGAAATCACAATTAAAACTACGATCCACGACCTTCCGGGTGTGAGGATCCATTTTAAATATGAATTGTCTAATCCGGCTGGTGAACTTATTAACATTGGAACAACTACGCTGGTGTTTGTGGATATGGCAAAAAACAAACCTTGCTCTCCTCCAGAAAATTTTATGGAGAAGTTAAGGGTATTTTTTAATTAAATTTGATAGATGGAGTGGGTTCATAAGCAACTTTTAAAAATCAGGCTTTATTCTATGTTTATTAGCTGGACAAAAGTTTGTGTTTTGCCTGGTTTTAGTCCGCTACCAATTTATACTGTTGCCACATTCTTTTTTAAAGAGATTGGCAAAGACTCTCTAGTGAATAAGGCTTCTTCACTGGCATATAATTTTATGCTGGCCATTTTCCCTGCCATCATCTTCTTATTTACACTGATCCCCTTTATACCCAAGAAAATCGGTTTTCAAGATCAACTGATGAACCTGATTATTTTGGTTTTGCCAGAAGATGCTTATAAAGCTTTTAGCACTACGCTTGATGAAATTGTACATAAGCAGAACAGTGGTTTGCTGTCGTTCGGATTTATTTTATCGTTATTTTTTGCAACTAATGGGGTGCATAATCTAATGATGGCTTTTAATAAATCATCGTTGATCATTGAAACACGTAGCTGGGTAAAACAACGCTTAATTGCCGTTTTACTAACCCTTGTGATTGCTTTTTCTGTAATTACTTGTATTATAGCAATGGCAATTGGTGAAATTGCATTAAACCGTATTGAAACCACACTTAACATTAAGGCGAGTTTTACAACATTTGCTATCCAGCTTACCAGATGGGCACTGTTAGGAATATTGTACTTTGTAACAATTTCTATCCTTTACAGATACGGACCGGCTCATGCCAAGAAATGGAAATTTTTCAGTGCCGGTTCGTGGCTGGCTACTATACTCGCCTTTATCTCTGTTTGGGGCTTCTCTTTTTACATTAATAACTTCAGTTCATACAATAAAGTTTATGGTTCTATCGGTACACTTATCGTTATTATGATCTGGCTTTATTTAAATTCTCTGATACTTTTGGTAGGATTTGAGCTAAATGCAAGCGTAGATCTGTCGAAAAGGAGTGTAAAAATCATCAGACCTAACTTCAATTTATTCAAAAAAGCGGCTCCAATAGAGGATAAACTAGGGAAAAGATAAATTTTTCTCACTCATTTTTAGCACGTTATCACTTTTAACCAGAATTATCTAAATCTGAATTTGCAAAATCAAGTCGTATTTGTACTTTTGTCGCGGAGAGTTGGCAGAGTGGTCGATTGCGGCAGTCTTGAAAACTGTTGACTTGTCAAAGGGTCCGCGGGTTCGAATCCCCCACTCTCCGCCAAAAAGGTGTCAAAACCAACAAAAAGCCTGCAAATCGTATGATTAGCAGGCTTTTTGCTTTTTAGGACATACCAAAATATGCATCAATTCTCAACTCATAAGTGAGTCATTCGGTGAGTAATTTGGGAAATGAAAATGACTCACCGAATCGGATACATCAACCTGATAATCAACATGTTCCAACAACGAACATCTTGTGAAAAAGTACCTGCAAAGCTAAATTTGTTAACCATTAATGTAATCCATTATGAAAACCAATTTCAGCTTACTCTTCTATATGAAGAAGCAAAAGAATTATCAATCAGGCAAAGCCCCTATTTATCTTCGGATTACCGTGGATGGAAAACGTTGTGAAGTAACCACAGGCCGATGCTGTGACCCTATACAATGGAGCACATCTTCAGGCCGCTGCAATGGCAAAAAAGATGAGGTAAAATCCTTGAATGCTTACCTCGACGATCTCCAAAACAAAGTATTCGAAGCTCATCGGCAATTAACTGAAAAAGATGACACCATCACCGCCGAGAAATTAAGAGATCAGTTTCAAGGCAAGGTAGCGAAGCAACGTACCTTAATTGACATTTTTAAAGACCACAACCAAAAGATGGAAGCACTTGTAGGAAGAGAGTTCTCTAAAGGCACAGCAGAGCGTTACAGGACATCTTTAAAACATACTGTTGAATTCTTACAATGGAAGTACAAGATTAACGACATCGACATCAGAAAAGTTAACTTCGATTTTATAACTGAGTATGATTTTTATTTGCGATCCGTCCGAAAATGCGCGAACAATTCTGCTGTGAAATACTTGAAAAACTTCGGTAAAATTATTCGCATCTGCCTTTCTAATGGATGGCTTGTGGTAGATCCATTTGCACGGTATAAAAACAAGATTAAAAAGGTTGAGCGCGTTTACTTGACCGAACAGGAAATAGACACCATAGCCAATAAGGAACTGGCGTCGGAGAGACTGGAACAGGTAAGAGACATCTTTTTATTTTGTTGCTTTACTGGCCTCGCCTATATAGATGTTAAAAATCTAAAAGGCTGCAATGTTGTCACTGGCGTAGATGGGGACAAATGGATTTCCATAAAAAGGCAAAAGACCAATACTCCATCTCGCATTCCTTTACTTCCAGTAGCCTCCGCTCTTCTAAATTCATATCAGAATAACCCAATCTGCTTAAATACCGGAATGCTATTTCCAGTTTCAAGCAATCAGAAAATGAACAGCTACCTTAAAGAGATTGCAGATTTCTGTGGCATCAAGAAACCAATTACCTTCCACATTGCCAGGCATACATTTGCAACAACCGTCACCCTTTTAAATGGAATTCCGATAGAAAGCGTTTCGAAAATGTTGGGACATACTAATATCCAGACCACTCAGCATTATGCCAAGATACTCGACATTAAAGTTGGCGCTGATATGGCTCTTATAAGGGAGAGATATACTTCCATTTAAAAGTGACATCTCTTTATTTGATTAGGAAAGGGATACGCATGCGACATCCCTTTCTTTGTTCTCATAGACATAAACACATGTTATCCAGTAATTTATAAATAAAAATCAGATAGATAGTTTTATAACTCTGTTAATTTGATACGTCATATTTCATCTTCACCATAGTACAGGTATTTCGAAGTCTACCGTCCTGGCGCCATTTTCTATTTCTCTTCCTTTCAAACTCATATATGTTTTTCCAGTCTTCTCCAGTTTCCCTAGAGTGAGCTTGTACTGTTTCATTTTTAAATTATTTAAATCCTTAAGTTTATCCGGGCCGAAATCTTTCGGTTCCTCTAAAACCCAACGATATCCTGCCCACTTACTTTTTAAAGCATTTTTCTCTGATGTTATATTTAAATTATCTCCAAATGGTAGCTTTAAACGACCAAACAATACAATATTGTTCTTCAAATCTATCTTCAATGAATCTAACAAAGACAGCTTACCCCTTGATTTAAAATGTATTACATCATCTGTGGTCTGTATTGAAATTTCTTCCGCTCCTGTAGAAACAACTTCGATGTTATCCATGTAGCCCATAAGTTCGCCATATTCTTCTTTCGTTAGACCCAAGTTTACATGGTAAGGCATTGGTTGTCCTTGTGGAACAGTTTTCATATAATCCACAAACCATACATAATTCTGTTTTACGGAAGATTGAAGTTTTTTTGATAATTCCACCTGTCTAGGGTCTTGATGAACACCGTCCATGATATCTACCTTAATTGTTCCATTCGGCAGAAGAAGTAACAAATCACGTTTTAAATTCCCTGTTAGCTTGTCATGTGAAGTATTTGTTTGAGAATGTCCACAACTAGTTAAAAACACCAATAGCAGAATTAAATAAGGTATGCGTTTCATATATAGATTTTTATAAGTATGCACTTTTGTTGTTTATAGTAATTCATCGCTTAGCCAACTTAGTGGTAAAGATAAATCTATGTAGGTATAAATAACGTTACTACTTATATCGTTATCCAGCTGCGAAAAACGGAACTCCCCTAATTTTGCAAAATCGTTGTTTAAGAAGATATTTTATTGCCACCATGCCCTTCCCGCTTTGCTTGCTTTTGGTTCAACGATTGCTCCATTAGGCATTTTATTGTTAAGAGCAATGTCTAACCATCCTTTATTCCAGTATTTTTCAGAGACATTAAACTCTCCAACTCCAATATCGAAGTCGCAATCTATGTTTGGCACTCTATAATCTCCGCAGTTACATTTCTTTTCAGTGTTTGAGTTGTACATTTTCCAAATTCCAACAAAAGCATTATTGAAGTACCCATCGGAATGAGCGTTTATATTGTCATATTTTACTTGATAATTTTTATCCAAGAACCATTTGGTTTTTAATTCCCCAGTAAAAGTTCCTGAATGTTTCTGGTCTTTGCTTTCAAAGAATTCATATTTGGCAATTAATAGTCCATGAGTTGTGGAATGGTTATTAAATTCATCATCTATTCCAAATTTTGTCCGTTCGGATTTTTGGATTTTCTGTATTGTTATTTTTCCAGTAAAGTCACAAATATTTCCTTTAACGCTCGATTTTCCAAGTATGAAATATTCAAATGGATTGTTATTATCTTTCTTAGCACTTAAAATTTTCATTAAAATTCTTTGATTATCATCACCGACAACCCCATATACTGAATTGTTTTCCGTCTTAAGCCATAGATTTGAAAAATCATACTCTTTAAAATCTATTAACTGATTTTCTGGAATTATTTTTTCTCCATTGAGTATGTCTGTCCTACATAACGTTTGAGAGAACAGGTTGATTGAGGAAAGTAATAAAAGGATGATAAATATTTTATGCTTCATGCTTATGCAACTATGAAAATACTTTCTTATACCGCCCCGAGGCTTTGCGAAGCTGGCGGCTTGAGATAAACTTACTAAAAGACTGTGAGGGTTCAAAGAAGAACTCCCGCCAATTTTGCAAAACCTTTGTTATGTGCAGTTCCCTTGAATTTGACTTTCTTTAACGAGAGTATTCATTAGGTCGTAATAGTAGCTGTAATCATGGACATTATGGATCTTAGAGGTATATGTTTCTAGGGTTCCAATACGATTTCGAATCTGGTTGATCAAGCTTGTAGACTTACTCCGTCCATCATCAAGAATGTCAAGATGCTGAATTAAATAATCTGCCTCTGAATTCTCAACTAACGTAAAGATAAATCCATAAAGTGCATTAGTATCTGTGAGATTCGGTTCTAAGTGTAATTCTGTAAGTGCAACGGCAATGATAATTAGTTCATCAGACGGCCAGTATTTCAAACCTGAAATTAATTCATCCCAATCATATGCAGAGAAATCAGTAAGATAATCACGTATGGTTGCCTCGCCCACCACTTCCCAAAACGAATTGTCATGATTCTTGTTCTTTTTTATGTAGGTGCGTAATACCTTAAGATTAGACATATATTGTTAACTATCACGCTAAAGTTAAGCAAAAAAACCATGATGACGACATTGATAGATAGCGAACCTAACCTCGCGAATTGAGGGGCAAATGGGAGAAGAGGAACACCTGTGTGGCTTCGACCTATGTTCTTTTACAAGCGAAGCGCAGTTTGACCCGACGCATAGGTGAGCATATAAACAAGCTAGCTGTAACAGTTAAAATCAATTGAACGCAGTGATTGCAGATTTAACTGTTGAAGAAGGCAGCACGTAATCGGGACTTTGTGGAAAGCATTCAGCATGAACAGATATATTTTAAACTGAGTGAATCCAAGATAAACTTATCCTAGATGAACGAAGGCATATCTGGCGTAGTTAATGCACCCACTTAGGAGCGGTAGAGTACCTTTGTTCCTGCGTCTAGTTTAATTCAGAGCGCACAGTGCATATTTCAATGAAACTGGTCAATCCATTTCGGGCCAAACTGTACGCGAATTTGATTGCCGGGCGGCTGTCTAAAATGTTCCTTTCCCTCTGAACAAAAACAGGCCTCGACTTCAAATATCCTTCTTCCTGGCAGCAACCAGATTCATCCAATTCAGGTTCACATCCAACCTATCCCCTAAGACAACAATGGTTCTTTAATGGAAAATCATAGAGGAATTACACCTAAAAGACGCGCCACAGCATCCAAACCCCACCAGACAGATCGAAGATTGCATCTAGCAGTAATTTAACGCCTGAGCCTTTTATTTGGCCTGAACTTATAAAATTAAATGGGTTTACTGAGTGAAGAAATTCTGATCCAAAGATCAGCGCCGTCAGTTTGGTCCGAAACAGCTCGTCAGTTTGCAGCGAAATAGGGTGTCAGCATAAATGCGAAACGCGTGTACACTTTTGCCGAAATACGCATTTAATCATCAGCAAGCTTTAATGAACACTTAATTCATTGATTTTACATTACTCGCCTCATTTTAAAACCACCAAAATTGGGGAAGAACCACTTTCACTTAAATATACACTATCTGCGAAATTACAAATAGACTTCAAATACTATTCATTCGTTCTTTGTTTTTCTTTCGAGCCGAACACTCTAGGATAATATGAAAGAGAAATCATAAAATATTGTTGAAGAACGTTTGATGTTCCACGCGTAATTGTGTTATTAACCCCGGTGTTGATGATACCTGTATTTTGACGCAGCAAATCGAGGGCGGCCAGTTTTAATTCCAGATTGTTACCGTTTAGCATTCTGTACGCTGCATTGGCATTCCAGATCGTGTAGCGGGAAACCTTTGAGCCGGTACTTGCCGCACTATTGTAGGAAGCGTTACTACCTAAACTCATGCGCTTTGTGAAATTTACCGTGGTACCTAAAATTGTTGATATGGTACTGTTTCTAAATTCTACATCATTGGCCCCTTTTTGTTTGGAACTATAAAAAAGAAATGATTCTGTGAGATTGAAAGCCCACCAATCGCTAAGGCTATAAAAAAGAGAAAGCTTGTTGTTGCTTGAAATAGCATTAGAAATATTCAGCACGCTATTGATATAAATCGGGTTATGGTAAAAGCCAAGCGATGGTAAAAACTGTAATTGTACCTGATGCTGGTTAAACTTGAAAGCTTTATTTAAGGTCCCTGAAATATTTAAATACCTGCTTCCGGTTGCGTTTACAGTATAATATTTACTTCTACCAATACTATCTGTAATAGTACTATCAACTAAAGAATTACTTATTATTCCAGCTGTTATTTCAGCATTATATCCAAAAGTATTTTTCTTCTGACTAGTATGTTCCATTCTAAAACTTAATCTGTGCTCTTTTGATTCTCTCAAATGAGGGTTGCCTAATGCAACATAATACAGATTCGTGCTATCCACAAGTGGACGCAATTGGTTGACCGTTGGATAGTTTGCCACAGTTGAAAATGATAAAGTAAAGTCATCGGTTAAATCACCATATTGGTCATTACGATAGCTGATAGACCCACCGGGTACAAATTTCTGGTAGTTCCTTTGGAAGTTCTGAAAGGCATGGCCCGAGGAATTCTTTTGATAATAAAATTGTTCCTGTAGGGCAAGGTCAATAGAAATCACTTTTTTATAACGGTTGGCTAATTCTTTTGATAATGTTTTTGTTAAAACCAAAGCAGGCTGCTCACTGAATGTGGTTAATTTACTTGCATTTGTGAGATATGGATTTACCGTAGATATGCCGGCAGAATCTATATTCTTAACAAGGTTATCTTCTTTATGAATAGTAAAATCAGAATTACTCTTCAGCGAAACACCGATCCCAAACAATCCTCTGCTACCGAAAAGGATTCCCGAGAAATTACCTAGCCCTAAACTTAAATGTTGACCGAGATCACTATTATTTCTATCGTACTGGCGATTTAACCTTTGGTTCTCAGAAGGACTGCTTACTGACGTAAAAAGAACTATATCTGTCCCTTTGGTATAAGTGTTTCCTAAATTTAAACCATAACCAACACTTAAATTACCAGGCAACCGGTTCATCTTCGTAAAATTCTTATCCCGATCAAGGTCTATATTAACTGACAAATCCTTGCCCCCTGTAGTAGCTATTCTATTTAGATTATTTGTACTCTTTAAATCGCCTGATGTCCCAAATAAGTTTATCTGACTGGAGGATTCTGAATTATTATGTGCGGCATGAAAATCCGTTGCTACATTTAACCTAAGAAATCTTTTGCGCCTAACGTAATCAACTTTCAATTTCTGGTCCAAAATTTCATTTTTGTTTTGGCTGTTGACCTGTTGAGTTTGTGTACTATCGGTCCTAATGGTGCTTACTATTTTCGAATCAGAGATAATAGTATTCGTATTGTTTTTAATAAAATAATCCGCTGTTATCAAACTTGTATTATTATAGTTGGCGTTTGAAATAAAATCATGCCGCAGCACCGCTCCTCCAGAATTAGATTGATTTGTTCCTGAAAGCCTGAAATCAGGTTGATATTCAATATTGACACCGGTGCTTTTATAAGCGCTGTTACGGAGCAGGGTATTGGCATTATCAGCCAGTTTATTTATGTTATTGGCTGCCCCGAGAATGCTAAATTGAGTCTGTTTATTGAAAAAATTAAAATCAGCATCACCATCATATCGCTCGTGTGTCCCGTACCCCGCCGATAACTTGCCAAAAAGACCAATGGCTTTATCTTTTTTTAGCTTAATATTAATGGAAGTTGTTGAATCCAAGGGATTCTTATTGTCTTGTTGCTCTTTATAAACCTGAATTTTATCAACAGCGTCTTTCGGGATATTTTGTATGGCAATACGAAAGTCACCTCCAAAAAAGAGCTTGCCATTAACCAATACCTGTTTAACGGGCTTCCCATTGACAGTAATCGTACCGTCACTCCATATAGTTAAACGAGGTAATTTACGAAGCAAGTCTTCCACAACTGCGTTTTTGTCCAAATTAAAAGCATCTGCATTAAATTCAAGCGTGTCTTGATTCATGCGGATTGGCGGAACATATTTTATAACAACTTCCTTTAATTCAGTTGTTTTTTTGTTCATAATCAATTCCTTCAAGTCGATAAATTTGCTCTTTTCGGAAATAGTAAACTGGCGCTTGAAATTTTCGTAGCCAACATAACTCACCATGATTCTCAATGGTATGCCAAGAGGTATTTTTTTAAACTGGAACTCACCAAAGGCATTGGTAAGCTGATAGCTTATCAATGCGGAATCCTTTTCTTTGTAAATAGCGACAGAAGCTAAGTCTAAAACGTAGTTATGGACAGAGTCCCGAACTATCCCACGCACTTCGCCAACCTGAACAGAATCACTTTCCAATTGCGCGTAACTAATCCTGCTAATTAAACATGAAAGTGTCATTAAAAACATTACCCTGCAAATGAGCCTCATCCCCCTATAAATTTGACTGCAGTTTTAATCTGACAATTACAGGGTTGCTTTTATGCGTCTGCGAAGAGAAATAATGCTTCAATTGTGCAGAATATTGGGGATTCCTATCCTTAATGGCTTGATGTGCGTTAAACAGCTCCAAGGAAGAAAAAGTAGAATAGATATAGTTCCCATCATTTGCCTTTATTGAACTATTGCTGGTAATTGTAGGTAAAAAGAACGTAGATTCATCGGGGGATACCTTAGGTAAATTTAACAGAGATCCTGTCTTTAAATTATAAAGGAATATGTTTTTCTCACCGTAACTGTTATTATTCAGTTTAAAAAAAAGATAATCCCCAAAGTTGTAAACATCACTTATAGAATACACTTTCTGGCGATTAACGTCTAAATATTCTGCCCTTTTTGCCTTATATTTTTCCTCGTTTGTTAAAAAATCGTTAGGCACGCTATAATCTATCGGTAACAACATCTTAAAAACCTGACTTATGCCCTCTCCATCAATCAAATATAAATTATAGTCGTACGAACGAGTAAAAATACACTTATTGCCACTTCCCGATTGATAAAATGGGCCGTCAAAAGTTACCTGAACATCTCCCCCTTTTGCTATTGTTTTAGGGTCGTAGGCTAACTCTTTTTTCTGTTCAACCAGGAAGTTATTTGAATAATATATCATATAATTTACAGCTTCGCTAGTACGCTGCTGTAAGGAAGAAGAGTTAAGATTATACACACAGCGGGTACTATCTAAGAAAGCGAAACCCCAAAAGCGTGTTATAGGACTATTTGCTTCTAAAGGAACTTTTCGCTTGAAAGAGCCTTCATAGTTGAATACATATAAATTTTCACGGTCGAGATTTGTTTTTACAAAAATTTCCTGCTTTAACCTGTTGATGGCAAGATCTCCGAATATATTGAAGTTGAAGTTATTTGCCATACCTGAATTTTTATGAAGACCTGGGATATTTACACACTTTGCATGGTACGAGCCATCTTGGTTGAAAATTACGATTTGATCCAATCCCCTATCAAACACGATATAAAATTTGTCAACCACTTCAAGTTTTGATATTTCGCCGATTACACATTCTTTACTATTCTGTAGGGGTATATAGGTTACCTCATTATAGATCTTGCCTGAAGTACCGCCTACTGCAATCTCGGGGTCAATTCTTAAAACAACAGTGTCCAATGTCGCTACCTGACCAAAAGCAAGATTTTGAAGTAGAAGAAAAAAAAATAATATTACCTTTTTCATAAATTAGAATTATTACGTGGCAACAGCTATATGCCTTTTTTGTATATATTATCAAAAAAATAATCCAGCATATCAGGATGTCCGCTGTTCGGAACAAAAAAATCTGAGGCAACGCCATCTTTGTTAACTAGAAACACATAAGAATATTCATTGCAATCCTTATCAAAAGGAAAATTCTGCTTTTTTACATAAAATACAGGAAAATCTATTTCTCCTACTTTTCGCCATTGCAGATACGAATCATAATTAGTAAAATCAACAAAAGCATATATTGCCAAATCAGGATGCAACTTTCTTAGTGTCTTTAATTTTTTCACAGTTAAACTGGAGCATTCATTACAGCCAATCTGAGTATATCTCAGGATAAGACTATGATTGTTTTTTCCCAGAATGGAGCTGATTTTTACTGGGTTGGACTTATTCGTGTCAGCTGTTATGTCATATACTTTAATTGAATTATCATCTAAAGTAATATTAGACAGCTTCATTTTAATTTTGAGCAATCCTGAGTAATACCCGTTTACACCATTAATATAGCTTATGCTATCTGTTAATAAATTTATCCTTTCATTTTTTATTTTGACTTTTCTAGAATAATTAATATAAAAAATGAAAGAAATTATTGTCAGTGGAACGATGGCAAGATATAATATTATCTTTTCAACATTTATATTTTTCATAATGACTGATAATGTACAGAGGCTGGGTCTATTAGTTACGCTTGAATCTAACTTTAATTAAATAGAAGCTATCATCAACGATATCTGCTGGTTTAATGAGCGGACTATTCTGGTCTAAGTATTTTTTAAGTTTATTACCTGTGCAGTAGGCTATGAATTCATTTTTCTCTTTATCATAGGCATTAAAACCTGGAAAGGTAAGTTTGAACTTACTACGATCAGAGAATACTTTAGCCGTCAAAATTGCTGGTTTTTGTCCCTTTTTTACAATTATAGAATTAATGGTATTGGTTGTATTATCAGAGAAGGTCATAGATGAGATATATATCATATCATCTGTTTCCAGCCAGTTGTTCAACAATGTGTAACCTTGGAAGTCCGAATACAATGTTCGATAAGAGGATGGATCGCGCCCAATTGTTTGATAAACATGTAAATTCGGTGCTACGATTTTTTCCAGAAAATCAGGGGGAATATTGCCTTCATCATAGATTATCTTATACCGTCTTTCAATTTTATCTTTTTTAAGACTATAAATATAGGGATCATAAGTCCGAAAAAAACGCAGGCTATCTTGAAAAGGAAAGAAAGTCTTAGGTAGTGATACAAGTGAAATCTCTCCAAATTGTTGTGGATAAAAAAGATGTTTTTTTGATAAGCTTAATGTACTGCTTAAGACATCTAAACTTGAAGGGTTGTTTTTATCGTGTTGAAGATATGCGTTATAACCGTAATAGCTGCTATACCCCACAAAATTATCGGTACCAGGTAAAGAAGCGATGTGATCGTAGTTAAACAATATCCTACCTTTAACTATTTTTTTTATTTTTAAATTCGAATCGAAAATAGTTAATTTCATTTGTGCATAATCATAAACAATAGCTTCGTTTTTTTCATTAACATAACAATCGGTAACGTTTAAAGCATCCGTTTTTAGGGGGCCATTTTCCATCAAAGTCTTTACATACTTGCCGCTTGCAGTGTATGCATTAACCCTTTTAGTATTTATGGCATCAATTGCAATATAGTGGTCCCCCAATGTATATAATTGGTTGATGCTGGCTAAAGGTTTTTTGGGAGCATCAGTCAACTTTACTAACTCCACTGAATCTATTATTTTCGACAAATCTAATGTGTCACTTACTGACTTATTATTTATTTTTAGTGTAGCGTAATTGTCGATGATTTCAGTATCTTTTTTGTTTGAACAAGAAGAAAAAAACATAGTTAAAATGAAGGAGAAGAGCCAGAGAATGCTTTTATCGTGTGTATGAAAGAGATGTGACATTTTTAGGTAGGTTAAGATTAAAATTAGGTGTTGATATGCTCAAACTGTATAATAAAAGGATAACTGAAGTATAAGGCTAGATTCTTGTTTTTTAAATATGGGACATCGTTATATAACACAATGTCCCATAAAATAATTAACAGGTATTAGAAAAGAAGTTCTATGGTGGTGTAACGACTTTCTTAACACAACGGCGAGGCGAAACCCCTCCAAATGGCCCACAACCAGTGTCAGTACAAGTTGTTGGATCACCATAATGACCTGAAAAGGAACAAACAACGAAAACTCCACCTTCTGCGCAATTATACGTTTTAATAGTATAACATTGTGCCTTTGGACCGCCGGCGATGGTTTCGGTACCTTCTTCAGCCTCATCAGTGGCTAGCGGTGCCGTGACGCCTTGAGCCATTAATTTAGATCCTAAATTGCCGGTTCTGAGACCGTAATCAGAAAAACTATACTGTAGATTTGTAACTAGTGTAAAAATAAGTACAGTAATTCCGGAGAGTTTATATATTTTATTCTTCATAATAATATCGCTAAGTAAATAATTTAATTCCTGACACCGTACAAGCAGGTGTTCAGATAGCTTCGCTTATTAGTTCGCCCGTCACCGAGCTACCAAAACTGACATTTGATTAGATTAAACCTTGGTTTCATAGAGATATAGTTAAAAATTCAGTTTTCATAATTATAGATTGACTACTTTGTATTGCGGCCTTTCAGCTCCATAAAGTCAGGTCTGGATTCCAATATGTTTCTGATCTCTTTTTTTAGCGTGATGCTATCTTCCCAAACCCTAACCCTAACATTAGTATAGCTGATTAGGCTAACAAGAATAAAAAACATCGAAATGTTAATTATACCTATATGCTGATTAAACTTACTTTTTAAAGAAATGTATAAAAAGGAGATAAACAAACATCCCATGATAGAGGAGATATAGACATAGCGGTCTGCAGTGATTGCGAATCTAGAAATGGGCATTATATGCAATAGCAGGCAGATATGTATAATAAAAAATAATACACCAAATAAAATGATCGGTTTTTTAAATGCTTTCCAACCAAAGCCTATCAAAGCTACCAAAGCAACAGGGTAATAATAGAATCGAAAGGGAAGCTGCTCGCCAATATCGTTTGGAAAAGGATAGATGTAAGATAGCTTAAGAGGTAGCACGCACTTAGTGGCGTATTCAATAATACAGTATGAGGCAAATACAATTCTTTGAGGAAACGGATATTCCTTACTTCCGCTCATTAAACCTGATCCAATAGCAGCCTGAGATTCAATTGTAAGCCAACCAAAAAATAACGAAAATATAAAAAAAGGTATTTTTTCTATCCAAAAACGCTTATCAAGAATATTTCGTCCAGCAAAGTAATCAATAAGCACCATACAAACCGGAAATGTTACGGCTTGCTCCTTACCTGCAAAAGAAAGCGTAAACAGTACAAAAATATACAGATAATTTATGTTTTGAGGTTGGCGTACATGGCCAACATAGATGTTTAGAGCCCATAAATAGAAGAAGCTATAAACCAAAATTTTGGATGCAGCAACCCAGGCTACTGCTTCAGCATTAACGGGGTGAATAACAAAAATAATACTACTCAAAAATGCAAGTATATTAATGTCATCCTTTTCTTTATCATCCTTGAAAATCAATGTCAATAGCTTTGTTAATAGCAGGTACACTAAACAACTATTAATAAGGTGAAGAAGCAGGCTCGCCGAGTGAAACACTAAAGGATTGTAACCATCCAAACTGTGTAAGAAGGTATAATAAAGTTGATTTGCAGGCGCATATTGACCATGGTAATATTCTGTTAAAATAGACCAGATATTATCGACATTAAATCCACGAGATGTATAGTCATTGATAACTACCCATTGATCGTCCCATTTATTTTGGAACTTATTGTAAAAGACCGGAAAATAGGAAAGTAAGCAGCATAAAACAATCAATAAGTGTATTACAACTTGATTTTTTAGTAGACTACTGTTTACATTATCGTATGAATGTGAATTTCCACCAGGAAGCATCTTTGCGACGCTAGATATAGTCTTTTTCATTGAGAGAATTAATAAAGATGATGTTATTGTTTACGAAAATTAGATCATAGTAAATTTCAAAATAAGCTAAGTGCAAAAACGATTTATTATCTTTTAAAAGGGGAAGCTCAATCCAATCGCTACAACTAAATCGTTTTAGTAATTTCGATATAAAATAAGGGAGAGACTTTTATCTCAAAAAGATAATGCAATATATTTTTTTATTTTTACAAAATCAATAAAAAAAAGAAATTTATTTTGATCTAATTAACACCCTTATGTTATCCTTTACTACTCAATATGTGCGTATCGAACATATGTTCTATTTTGCATTGTTAATCTCTGCAATTTTTACTATAGGATACTATCATCCTGACGAACATTATCAGATTATTGAGTTTGCAGAGATGAAATTGGGACATATTAGCCCAATGGATCTGCCATGGGAATACCAGGCTGGTATTAGGCCAATGCTTCAGCCTTTCATCTGCTACCTTAGCTTTAAGTTTCTATCTTTTTTCGGTATTACAGACCCTTATCAACTCTCGTTATTTTTGAGGTTACTCACAGCATTTTACGCAGCGGTTGTTGTTTCCAGTTTTGTAAAGAATACTCAATATCTAATAAATCCAGGCTTACTATTAATCTATAAGCTGCTTTCTTATTTTATTTGGTTTATTCCTTTTTTAAGTACTCGCTTTTCTTCGGAAACCTGGGCCGGATTATCTTTTGTTTTAGCGTTGACTTTCTTTATAATGAAACCTGATTCAATAAAAAACTTCGTAATTGGTTGTATTTTATTGTCTTTAAGCTTTCAATTCCGTTATCAATCAGCCTTCTTGATTTTAGGATTTCTAGCCTGGTCAATCTTTATCAATAAAATCAGATGGGAAAGAGTAATGCTAATGTGTCTGGTTTTCTTGGTTATTACCGGATGGACGTTGATGATAGATCGGTGGTTTTATGGTTACTATCAGTTAACTTTTTGGAACTACTTCTCAGTTAACATTATTCAGGATGTCGCTTCGCAGTTTGGCACATCACCATGGTACAAAATCCTACAGTATTCTATTTTTGCCCCAACTTGGCCCATCGGGCTTTTAATTACATTATCAGTAATAATCTTGATATTAATGGATTATAAATCAGTCTTTTTATGGTGCCTAATCCCTTTTGTCGCTGTTCATATGTTTATAGCTCATAAGGAGCTTCGTTTCCTTTTTCCTATTGCTTGGTTAATCCCGGTAATTATAATATTAGCTTATCAGAAGTTGCAACAAATCAATATCCGTTTCATTTATATAATTAAAAGTAGGAAAGCGATTCAAAATCTGTGCGCTGTAATGCTGTCAATAGTAATAATGATTAATGTATTAGCGCTAGCTATTGCTATAAATAAGCCTGCTGGCACAGGAAACAAATTCATTACAAAACACATACAGAAAAAACATCGTTATCAAAAAATAAAGTTACTTTATACTTCTGGTAATAATCCGTATGCACCTTGGCCTTTTCTAAAAGAAAACTTTTACTCCAATAAAAATGTATCAACAAAAAAAATATTTTCTGCTTTTGATATTCAACATAACATTCCATCAAAAGATACGATCTTGATGGTTTGTATTTCAAGAAAGGAGCTCAGGCATTTTATACAAGATTCAAAATTATCTAAAGGCAAAGTCCTTATAGAACAACAAGCTCCCCCGGCATGGAGTCAAGAATTTCTAAAGTGTTATGGTAATACGATAGATAAAAATTTAGTCTTGCTAAGAATTATAAGAGGTTAGGGCTAGACGTCGCAAATAGAAATAGGCCCGATGAAAACGAGTATTTGCTTTCTTATTCTCATTGATTGGGTATTTCGTCGAAAATGGCCGCTTGTTCCGCATTTAAACTGTGTCTTGTCCTACTTTTGCTTGTTATCAGGAAATTTACAACAATCTTCAATTGAGAATACTAAATTTAATACAGTACCATTTTTTTGGATGTCCCATAGGTTTTATGTCCGTTTCAGGGTTAACTTCGCCCCTTAATAAATCCAGTCTTTCGTCGTAACCTGATTAGCTGGAAAAAGATTGTTCACTTCTTTCATTGATCTCTTCCGAAACTTTTTATACCACAGTATTCCCAGCCCAATCATCAGGAAATAAACTGTTCCCAGCAAAATTAAAACTCCCGTGTTTATACCCTGCGTGATTGTGTTGCCATTTTTTGCACCTTGTTCCGCATTAATGGAACACATAGCACATTGTGCAAAGGATGGTGAGGAATTCACAAATGTCAGAAACAAAAGAAGTACAAAAACAAGAGCTGCATTTGACTTACGTAGCATTTTAAACTTTATCGTTCTGAAGGTTATACTAGAAGGAATAGTTATCCTCATATCTAGAAATGAGCGGCGAACCTCGATTTTCCGCATACTAATAGTAGCTTTCAAATCTTTATTAATATCAGTATTAATCAACCGATGGTGATTACATAAGTGTCTTTGACAGTCAATGCTGCTTTTCTCATGAAAATTGTTAATCATCATATTTTAGCTTAATTAGGCGTATTTTTATATCTATGTTAGTGTATTGCCATCCGGTTGAAATAAATATTCATCAAGACGATAATCACCATTACGGTGGGGCTGTCAACCAAATCAGAAATTTCGGAATCCGGTCATCTTATTAGTTAAGACCAGTAAAGGTTAAACACTTTGGAAATTATCTTCCATTCTCCCTCAACCTTTAATAATGACAAATATATAACCTTGTCACTTACGATTTCCTTACCTTCTAGCCGCAATACCTTTTCGCTGTCCTCAAGATCAATATTGATACACAGATCCTGAAACAGATTACTAAGCAGGCGGGTTACAGCCAGAAACTGACTTCTACTATTAATATTTGTACGGTATATAATTACCATTTTAGTTTTTTTAACGATCAGTAAGACCTTTCCATTATGTTATCAATTTAAGGGTGATGAAAGTTAGGACTAACCTAATTGTCAGTCCCTGTTTTCCTATTGCAGGAAAACATTTGTAAAATGTGAGAAAGTTTGGTTTGCCGCCTCTATGGCTTCTTGCTCGGAATCTTCATTAATATATCGGTCGAGCACTGAAACAAAGGATGCCCATTTAGCACCGGTTTCTGAACCATATCCCCTAAAGAACGAAATACCATCTGTCACCCCACACCGAGCCAGCATCTGGATGATAATTGTACCACCCATTATAGAACCTTCCATTACATACAGCGCGCCGAGCGCTTTAACTGTATTGTCAATGGGGGGAACGGTCACTTCCGGTAGCCCCGTTAGTATTTCTCCCAGGCCTTTGATGTCGTTCGCAAGGCTGATCGCGTGTCTGCGCTCAGCATAGTCCGGTAGCACTTCATCCGAGATATAAGGCCTTATGGCCTGCTCCAGGCAGTTGAAATAAGCATAAAAGATTTTCAGAAGACTCGCGTAGTCTTCTTTATTGCGGATAGTCTTTAGTTGAGATATTACCAGTTTTTCCAATTGCTGATGAGCTACCGTAGTATGTTTTCTTAATTCTTCGTGTATCATAATACTTTAATTTTATCGTTGAATAATAAATGTCGACCAACTCCATCCCGATCAATCTGTACCGCCGCCCAAGCTGCGATATAGATCAGCTATAGCAGATAATTCCTGCCTTTTGACAGAAGCCAAATCAAGCTCACTTTGGAGTGCGTTTCCCTGTGCTGTAATTACCTCCAGGTAGTTTGCCATACCATTTTGAAAAAGCGAATTGGCATTTGCGGTCGCTTGCTTAAGCGTTGCAACACGTTTAGCCGCAATAAGGTGCTGGTGTTTTAATTTTTCGATCCTTACCATCGCATCGGATACCTCACCAATTGCTTTTACTACGGTTTGCCGGAAAAGGATAACTGTTTTCTCCCGCTCCATATCGGCTAATTTATACTGTGTACTTAATTCCTTATGCTGAAGCAATGGCTGTAGGACACTTGCCCCTACAATGCCGAAGAGTGAGCCGGGAATATTGAACCAATCACTTGCTTTCAGTGCATTAACACCGCCACTGGCAGTAATCCGAAGTGCAGGATACATTTGAGCCTTATTGATTCCTACTTTCGCATTCGCGATGATTAAGTCTAACTCACGGCTTCTGACGTCTGGCCTCCGGCGGACCATAGCTGACTGAACACCCACTGAAAGCTCGTCAGGAAACTTGATTTCATCGAGGATGGCGTGACGGTGGATGCTCCCTGGCAGTTGGCCAGCAAGGATATGCAGCGCATTTTCCTGCAATGCAATCTCTTGTTCAAGTTGCGGAATAAGCTCTGCCGCTGTAAGTTGCTGCGCTTGCGCCTGCTGAACAGCCAGGGAGGTAACCTGCCCGGCATTATATTGCACGCTTACTATGTGCAATGTACTGTCATTTAACGCCATGTTACGCTTTGCGACCCGCAGCTGTTCGTCCAGCATGAGCAGGTTGAAATAACCTTTGGACACGCTGGTAACAAGATCAGTCTGCAAGATTTTTCTTGCTTCATCACTTTGCAGATAGGCAGCAAGAGCCGATTTATTAGTATTGCGTATCCTTCCCCAGATATCAGCTTCCCAAGAGAGAGTTGCGCCGGCAGAATAATCCTCGATATGATTGGAGCCTAAAAACTGGCTGGCGGTCATACCGTTGAGGCTGTATTTCGACGGATTAATGGTGTTGGCCGTGGCATTGAAGTCAAGAACAGGCACATTGTTCCACTTTGATTGTCTTACAACTTGGTGCGCTTCTTCTATGTTTTTAAGCGCGATACTCATGTCAAAGTTTTTTTTCAGGGTGCTGTCGATCAGTACCTGTAATACTTTGTCTGGGAAAAAGTTTTTCCATGGCAGAGTACCTATACCCCCAGTGTCTTTTGCCGCCTCCTCATTGAAGGCAATCGGCAATTCCGGTTTGGGGACCTGTACATCTTTAGAGATTTTACAACTAGCAACCGTAAAAAGCAACCCGATAACTAGGATGATCCGATTATTTTTCATTGAATTTTTCATGACTTAAATGCTTTTTAGTTGATTGCTTCAGCTTCGAATACCTGTTCAGGCTTGGGTTCCGAATGAACCTTCTTGCTAGTGACTTTTTCATGCAAGGCTTGGAATACTACAAACAGAACCGGTATAATAAATAGTCCCAGGACGACCCCACTTACCATACCTCCGGCCGCACCGATACTGATGGAGTGGTTGCCCATGGCGGATGGACCGGTAGCCCTCATCATAGGGGTAATACCTGCCACAAATGCAATTGATGTCATAATAATCGGACGAATGCGAAGTTTAGCAGCCCCCAGTGCAGATTCCACCAGTGTGTAACCAGCATGTCTGCGCTGCGCTGCAAATTCCACGATTAGAATAGCATTTTTTGACAACAGTCCGATTAACATAATAAGAGCTACCTGGACGTAGATATTATTATCAATGCCCGTTATACCAATTGCGATGAAAACTCCGATAATACCAGTAGGCACGGAAAATACTACTGCCAAAGGAAGAATATAACTGTTATATTGGGCACACAATAAGAAGTACACGAATAGTAATGAGAGGATAAAAATGATCACCGATTGGCCGCCAGAAGAGATTTCTTCTCTCGTCATTCCGGAAAACTCATAGGAATAACCTGAGGACAGCATGTTTGCGGCTACTTCTCGAACTGCTTGAATTGCATTTCCAGTACTATAACCAGGTTTTGGCACGGCATTCACGCCTATTGAATTGAAAAGGTTATAACGGGTAATCGCTTCGGGTCCGTATACCCTCTTCAACCTTACGATTGTATTAACAGGTACCATGTCACCTGTTTTATTCTTTACATAAATTTCATTCATGGAGGCTGGATCTGCACGTTCTTCCTTATCTGCCTGTACCATGACCCGGTAATATTTACCGAATCGATTAAAGTCTGAAACCTGGGCACTACCGAAATAGGACTGCATCGTGCTTAACACATCTTTTTCATCAACCCCGAGTTGCTCGATCTTTTCATGGTCAAGGACCATCTCATATTGGGGATAGTCTGCACGAAATGTGGTGAACGCAACAGCGATTTCTTTGCGTTTCATTAATTCGGTAATAAAGCGGTTCGCAACTCCACCAAATTTATCCAACTTACCGCCTGCCTTATCCTCCAGAACTAAATCAAGTGCATCAACATTGCTGAACCCCGGCACCGTCGGAAAAGAAAACACGAAAATTTGTGCACCTTTAATAGTGGCAAGGCGCTTTTGCAATTCAGCAATATTTGCACCGACATCGTTAATTTCACCACGTTCGCCATCTTTTTTCATTCTGAAAAAGGCAACGCCAGAGGATGGACTTGTTGAATTTGTTAGTACATTAAAACCTGCGACTTCGTTGAAGGCAAATTTTGCTTTCATATCTCTCACTTTATTAGCCGCTTCATCAAGAATTGCCTGTGTTCTGTTCATAGAAGAACCTGGCGGAAGATTCACCGATATAGCGATAAACCCTAAATCTTCCGACGGAATAAAACCTGTAGGTGTTCTGCGAATAAGCCATCCAGTAATTAGAACTATAAGTACGAGTCCTCCAAGACTAACCCACCTAAACTTGATCATTTTTTTTACCGCTCCCACATATTTACCAGTTACATTTTCAAATCCTTTATTGAAAGCAAAGAAGAATCTCTGTTTGAAGCTTGTTGGTTTTTCGTGGTGATCATGATTCACATCTTTCAATAATAAGGCACATAATGCTGGGCTCAGGGTTAGTGCATTCAATGCAGATATGACAATAGCAATTCCAAGAGTAAACGCGAACTGCCGGTAAAATACACCTGCTGAGCCTTTCATAAAGCCAACCGGGAGAAATACAGCCGCCATTACCAAGGTAATTGAAATGATCGCACCTGTGATTTCATGCATGGCGGCCATGGTGGCTTTCTTTGGAGTAATGTTCCGATGCTCTAACTTGGAGTGCACTGCTTCGACAACCACGATGGCATCATCCACGACAATGCCGATGGCTAATACAAGGGCAAATAAGGTCAGAAGATTGATGGAGAATCCAAAGACAGACATAAAGAAGAAGGTGCCAATAAGAGCCACAGGGACAGCTATTGCGGGGATTAGTGTTGACCGGAAGTCCTGCAGGAATATATATACTACGATAAAAACGAGGATGAATGCCTCAATCAGAGTATGCTTGACCTGATCGATGGATTGATCCAGCATATCCTTTGTATTGTAAAGTATTTGCTGTTTAATTCCCGGTGGGAAATCCTTCTCCGCTTTTTTTAGAAATTCAGCAACCTTGGTCTGTATTTCCCTTGAATTGGAGCCAGGCAATTGTATAACCTGGAACAGAATACTTTGTTTGTCGTTTACTGTGTTTAGCGAATTGTAAGTATAGCTACCCAATTCAACCTTAGCGACGTCCTTGAGTTTTAACATACTCCCATCAGGATTTGATCTTATGATCATATTCCCATATTCCTCTGGTTTGGTATACTTTCCTGAATATTTAAGGACGTATTCAAAAGAGCGGTCGCTTGACTCTCCGAATCTTCCAGGAGCGGCTTCCTGGTTTTTGCTTTTGACAGCTGCCATCACCTCGGTTGGGGTGATATTGTAAGTGGCCATTTGTGCTGGCTTAAGCCAAATTCGCATGGAGTAATCCCTGTTGCCACCGTACAGTGTTACCTGCCCAACTCCTTGTATACGTTTAAGCTCAGGAATAACGTTGATTTGCGCATAGTTAGTAAGATAAGTTGCATCATACAACTTAGGCTTTTCACTCATTAGGTTAATTGCCATAATGAGTGAATTCTGTACTTTTTGAGTAGTGATACCAGCCTGAACCACTTCCAGTGGTAAAAGTCCGGTTGCTGATGACACGCGGTTTTGTACATTTACAGCCGCCTGGTCAGGATCAGTACCTAACTTAAAATAAACTGAAATGGTTAAGGTTCCATCGTTACTCGAAGTGGAACTCATATAGGTCATGTTTTCGACCCCATTAATTGCTTCCTCCAATGGTGGCGCTACAGCGCGTACCATTGTTTCCGCATTTGCGCCGGGATAATTGGCTGATACCTGTACAACAGGTGGGGCTATATCAGGGAATTGTTGTATGGGTAGATCCATAAGGCCTACCGCACCGAGAATTACCAGCATAATGGAAACCACCGTGGCGATAACCGGCTTATCGATAAAAACTTTTAACATGATTTAATAATTAGGGCTTAATTGCTAGCCAGGTTTTCGTTAGATTTTTCAGGTTTAACAGACATGCCATCTTTGAGGGATTCCAGTCCTTTTAATATTAGACGGTCACCTGTCTTTAGACCATCGGAGATATAATAGGTATTTCCAATTGAACCGGAAATGGTTAAAGCTACTTGTCGGACCTTATTGCTTTGATCAACTATATATGCAAAAATTTTGTCCTGCATTTCGAATGTTGTTGCCTGAGGTATTGCAACTACGCCAGCTTGTTTAAGCCCTAGTTTAATCCGGCCTGAATTCCCAGATCGAAGCAAACCTTGTTTGTTGGGAAAGGTTGCCCGCAGAGTGATTGCCCCAGTAGATTTATCGAATGCGGCATCCACCATATCTAATTTGCCGGGTTGTGGATAAGTAATACCACCGGAAAGCACCATGGTTACTGCTGAAGTATTTTTTAACTTTTCTCCGATAGAGGTGCCCTTCAAACCATCTTTAAAGGCAACAAAGTCAGCTTCACCAACAGAGAAATAACCATGTACTTCCGTGTTATCAGATAGATAAGATAATGGTTGCGTATCTGATGGGGCAACCAGGCTGCCGGTTTTCTTACCAAAGCGACCAATATAACCGCTTACCGGAGCTTTGATTGTTGCAAAACCCAGAGTGATTTTCGCATTTCCAGCTTTTGCCAGCGCTTGGATTTCACGAGCGGCCGCCGCATCGTAAGCCGCCTGTGAAGTTTGTAGTTGATATGGAGAAACCACTTTATTTTGCACGAGCGCCGTAAGTTTTTTTACTTCGATTTTTGCCGTTGCCACGTCTGCCTTGGCAGCCAATAATTCGCCCTGGGCATTGTTATATTCTTCCTGGTATGGGCGGGTGTCAATCTGGAAAAGCGGTGTTCCTTTTTCGACATAAGCACCTTCTTCTACAAATATTTTTTCCAAGATTCCTTTGACTTGCGAGCGAATCTCCACATCGGTCTGCCCTTCAAGTTTTGCCGGGTATTCTGTATAAACCACCGCATCGGTCTGGTTTACTATTGTCACAGGAACTTCAGGTACAGTCGTGTTCTGTGCCTGTTGGTTCCCCAGTGTACAGGAAGAAAATATGATAGCTGGAATTATCATTCCATGTAACAGATTTTTTTTCATAAAGAATTGATTTGATAAATTAGAAATGTGTGATAAAATGAATGGTGAGCCAAATTTCACCGATATTTTTTGCGGGATCATGGGTATTGCTATCATGTTTAATGGTGGTAATAAGGCGAAATAAGTAAGTAGACAAGAACACCCGTAAAACTGACATACAACCAGATTGGCATCGTCCATTTGGCAATTTTACGATGCCGGTTAATCTGATTGTTTAATCCGAATGCCATTGTAAATAGCGCAAGAGATACGATCAGCGCAGCCAGAAAAACGTGGGTAAGCAAAACAAAAAAATAAATTCCCCTCAGTATCCCGTCGCCGCCATATTTAGTAGAAGGCGTGGAAAAATGATAAAGCAGATACGAAAACAGAAACAAGGATGTAAATGAAAACGCAAGGAATACAAATGTTCGGTGCAGGGGTATCTTTTTATGACGTATCGCAAATAGCGCAATCATCAAAGAAAAAAAGGTCAGGCCATTTAATATAGCGTTGAGCAGTGGAAGCTTTGAAAAATCGTATCCCTTCAATGAAGAAATCTTGGGTAAGAAAAAGGCCAGCGCGATTAGACCATTGATAGCAAGGGTTAGCACCCATATAAGAGATTTATAATTTCTTTGTTGCATTAGTTTAAGAATAGGGTTGTGATGGTTGGTCGTGTTAGCATCAGAGAATGGCAAATCATCCAGAACATGAATGCATCGAAGAAAAGCTGTAACAAAAATTGATTGGGGCAGGCAAAACATACCATTTGGTATGTTTTTGAGTATGCAAATTGTTTGATCATAATTGGTATCATTTATAACATACTATTTGGTATGTTTTTACTCAAAAAATTATTCCAAAGTATCTAGGTATCTTCGAAACTCATTCAGAAATGAAGTATAGTAGGTTTTACCCAATAATTTACCCATATTTCTCACGCCATGGTAAAGGGTTATTACATTCAATGCAATCTGCTTGGCATCATGTGCCATGCCCAGCTGACCTGCCTGTTGACCTCTTATGATCTCCGCTTCGATAGCTCGTTTCCATTTGTTTAACGACTTTATCAAAGCCGTCCGAAATGCTTCAGACAAAGGCGCCATCTCCTGAATAAGGTTCACCGCGGGACAACCATGCTCGACCGTCATAAAGGGATGTTCAAAAAGCAATCCATTGATCATTTCGTAAATATTGTCCCTGAAATCAGAGCCAGCTGAAAGAGACTTTTCTATATGTGGCCAAATCTCATCTTGCATCGCTTCACTGATCAGCGCTACGCCCATTTCCTCTTTGTTTCGGAAATGGTAATAAAAAGCGCCCTTGGTAACCTTTGTTGTAGCTAGGATATCGTCGATACTTGTCGACTGATAACCCTGCTTGTAAATTAACTCAAGCCCTCTTCTGAGAATATCTGATCTTGTCACTTCTGCTTTTGACATAAACATACTGATTAGTATGTCGCAAAGATAGATACCTTTTATTGAGATTCTCTGTTTTTTTCTGTCATCAATAAGTAAAAGTAGGGAGCGACAAAATTGCCTCCAATTGTGTTAAAACAAAAGAATCAAAAACAAATAGGCATATGACTTACCTCTGTCTAGGGATAAATGTTTTGACGGTGAAATGACTTAGTGATATATTATAAGTGGGATATGTTTTAATATGTTTGTAAAACATACTAAATGGTATCTTTTTTTTAACTCAACGCGAATAAGGTTTTTTTGACGGTAATAGAGAACTATGGAAAAGAATAAATTTGGCTTAGAACATACCATCCAGTATGTCTTATTTAGTGACTTTAAAAATAATGTAATATGAAATATTTTGTATTCCTCATCATGCTTTTAACCGTATTTGGCATCTATAAAATTTTCAGTTCATCAAAAACTGATAACAGGATGGATAATCTGTTTTCCCAAAATCCAGTAATCCCGGATGTCCGAAGTGTTTCGGAATTTGAAACAGGGCATATCAATGGCACTATAAATATACCATTGAATAGCATCGAAACTATTTCATTAGCTGGATTCGATCAGCGCAGGCCGGTTATTACCTGTTGTTCTCATGGGGTAAGAAGCATTCTGACGGTACAGGTGTTGAAATCAAGGGGTTTAAAAATGTATACGATGGCGGAGCATTGCAGGATTTGGCCGGCCGTATGAAAGCCCAAAATCGCCAAACATCAAAATAGCTGATGCATTAATTGCCTTTCATTTAGTTAATAATTTCAAATAATAACCTAACCATTATATGTATTATACCCTCCTTGTTTTTCATTCAGTTAGTCGATGGTTTGTATTAGGCAGTTTGATATACGCCATAATCACTGCATATCGCGGATTATCCCGGAAGCAGGCTTTCACCCCAAAAGCCAATGCTATCCGACATTGGACAGCGACTATCGCGCACATACAGTTATTAATCGGAATGGCGATTTATGTGCAAAGTCCTGCCGTGCTTTACCAAACATTTGGTAGTCCTGATAAGGTAGTGAATGAACAGATCTTCTTCAAGTACTTTCATATTTCCACGATGATATTAGCTATCCTCATCATTACCATTGGATCTGCAAAAACCAAACGTTTGAAAGAAGACAGCGCAAAATATCAAACTATGCTGCGCTGGTTCACGGCTGCGCTGGTGATTATATTCATTGCCATTCCATGGCCATTCTCACCGTTGGCGGGGAGACCTTATTTGCGCACATTCTGAACGATAATTATATTTTTTCAAATCTTAAAATTTTCACTATGCACTTCATCGATCAAATTTTCAAAACACAGGTGGGCCGCTTACGACTAATCAGTTATCTTGAAGGTATTTCTTTACTACTACTGGTTGGTGTGGCGATGCCGCTCAAATACTGGGCGGATGAACCGCTCATGGTTAAAACTATGGGACCCGTACACGGCGTCCTTTTTCTTTGGTTCATTTTTACCACCATTAGTGTGGGCGTCGAACAGCACTGGAAGTTCAAACATACCACTTGGAAAGTCCTGATTGCATGCATTATTCCATTCGGTACATTTTATATCGACCGGTACATTCTCAAGTCTGCTGCCGAGACCGAACTGAAACGTCAGCAATCACCTGAATCAGAAACAACAGTATGAAAATAATTACAAGCCACAATGAAATGCTATTTACATACTCTTATAATGGATTCTCCGCTGAATGAAAGCAAAAACAAAGATTTTCGGTATTATAGCCTTTATTAATCTCGTTCTTTTTCTGGTAGCGTATAATATCCGGCCAATCAAAGTTAATTACGATGCAAAAGAAGTTCAGCTTAAATTTACTGTTCCCCCAAATTTCCCGCAACCTGGGAGCCAGTATGATCAGCACTTTGTAACTCCGGCAGGATTTAAACTTGGCAGGATTCTTTTTTATGACCGTGCGTTGTCGATAGACAATTCCATTTCTTGCGCGAGCTGTCATCAGTCATTTTCCGCTTTTTCAGATCAAAATAAACATGTAAGCCAAGGCTTTAAGCAATGCTCTGGAACAAGAAATACGCCTGCACTTTTCAATCTGGCCTGGCAAAAGGAGTTTATGTGGGATGGCCGCGTCAAACTGTTCCAATTGTCATCGCATAACGCAATTATAAATCCTTGCGAAATCGCAAACAGCATGGCAGGCGCCGTAGAAAAACTGAGGGCGAATGGTCATTACACTGATCTTTTCCGGAATGCGTATGGTTCTGTAGATATCGATTCGGCAAGACTGCTGAATGCACTTACTCAATTCATGTCTATGCTCGTTTCGGCTAATTCACGTTATGATAAGTATAGGAGATACGAACAAGGAGGTGTTTTCACAACTGATGAGAAAAATGGTTATATTCTGTTTAGGCAAAAATGCAGTGCCTGTCATAAAGAGCCCTTATTTACAGATCTGAGTTATCGTAACACTGGGTTGGACCTGGTATCAATTGACCGTGGAAGAGACAGTTCGACACACCTGGCAACCGATGTTGGGAAATTCCGTGTACCCTCCTTAAGAAATATAGAAGTTACTGCACCTTACATGCACGATGGTAGGTTTGCTACACTGGAAGATGTTCTAACACATTATGCAAATGGCGTAAAGCGCAATACTCACTTAGATGAACAGTTACGACATAACGGCACTTTAGGTCTTGCATTATCCAGTAGTGATCAACATAAAATTATCGCTTTTTTAAAAACGCTAACCGATAAGGAGTTTCTAACAGATGTAAGATTTCAAATACCATGATTAATTAAAGTTGCTTAATATATATTTCCGGATAAACAAATAACAATTCTTCGCACAGGAACGCAAGAACGGATTAAAGAACCGGTAAGATGGAGATTAGACAGACTGCTGGAGATTATTGATGAAAGGAAACAGCTTTAAGTCCCCTGTCATTCCATCCATCCTGCATCACGCAATCTGTCCACTATTGCCTCAGTATCGTCGAGACCGTATCGCTCCTTAGTCACACTTTTCTCAGTTGGCTATCTCCAATGCACTCCCCATTTACCCATAATACAGATAAAAGCCATTAACATAAATATGAATACCATTCAAGCTGCCCTGACTAATCATAGCCACCCTACCCTCATCACCATAAGCGCAGCTTTAAACTTTATCCCCTTCATCCCTCAAGACCGAATATTGAGTAACAGGATGTGTCGTTTTAATCCTCTGGAATAACATGCCAGAATCGTTACGATGATAATCAGCTATTCCCCAGGCTAAATATTGCGTTATCATCTCCTGAAACACACCCGTATGCTGGTAGCAGTGCCATTCCTCAACATAAAACACATAGGTGAACAGTTGATGCCCTTTATAGCCCCTGATAGATAAGTAAGTATTGATATCTCCTGCATCACAGTAATCCACCCGGTCATAAAAAGTCAAAAGATGCTTTATTATCGCATTACGCAGCGAACGATATTCGGCAACATTAATCACATACTTTTCTTCCGGATTTACACTGGTATTAATTACAAGATTGCCATCCCCAGGCAATTCATTAACAGGTACTGAGGGCTTGAAATAGTACTTTTCATCTAATATCGGTGTTTCCATACGTAAAAATCGAACCACAAAATTACTAATATTTTTAGCAAAAACATAAAATAAACAGAAGAAATATATCCGGCTCTTCCCCAATTTTGGTGGTTAAATCGATTTTCCTATTTCCTTCCTCCGAGATAGATCTTTATTAAGTTCGAAAAGCATCTTTTAATGCCTGATGCGAGTTGACGTTTTATTCCACCACCAAAATTGGGGAAGAGCCACTTTTAGCGAAATGTACACTTAGCTCTTCCGCTAATAAAAGAAAATCAATTTTTGGGGCTGTGATAGTTGGAATTTTCTTATCTTATCATCCAATTAACTCCTCATGAAAAATTTAACACTACTGGTCCTGACCTCAACCATTCTTTTCGCTTGTAAAACTCCTCCTGAAAGAATTCTGATTAAACTCAATAAAGGTCAGAAGTATGAACAGCGCATTGTTTTAAAATCTACCATCACTCAAACAGTTTCAGGAAGGAAAATGAGTACTTCCACAACTTCACAAGGTCTAAATCGTTATGAAGTACTTGCAGTAGATGATAGCGTTTATACATTTCAAGTCACATATCAATCCATGAAAGTCCATATTGAGGTGGACGGTGGTCCAACAACTCAATTGAAAACCCCTACAACAGCAGTATTAGAAAAGCTTAAAGGGCAGTCCTATCAGGTGAAGGTAACCAATACTGGTCGGATTGTGGCAGTCATCGGGGCTGATTCACTGTTTTCAAAAGTGACAGCCAGTATCGCTGGTCTTACCGAAGAAATGAGAGCCAAGTTATCACAAAACTTCATTAAAGCTTACGGAGACAGTGCGATTAAAAGTGGTAACCTTCAATATGCGAATATTTACCCTCAAAAGATAGTTAAAGGAGGCGATACATGGAGGATCCAAAGAGCAGGGGGCGGAGATATCTTATCACCGGCAATAGACGCAATTTATAAGATGGATAAAATTACCAGTCACGAATATCTTGTCAGTATGAAATCTAAGTTAAGGTTGGGGAGCGATGTAAGTTCCAGCCCCTTATTTGGGCTTAACATGTCCGGCATTATGGATTCAAAGAATAAAATTGATAAGGAAACCGGTCTAATTACAGAATCAAAAATAAAACAAGATATGATCGGTAGCGCAACGATACTAGCGGGAACACCCGCTATGATAGGAGATTCTATCTTGATGCAAATCAAAGGCGAAACTACATTAATAAACACCCTGATCAAATAAATGAGTCCGCCTGCGTTAACTATCAACAAAGATATGAGATCTCCAAAAACTTCAAGTCCAAGCTGAGTGGCGATTGAATTTACTCAAAATATTCTTAAGGTGGGGATTATTCCGCATGCGGCCACCTCTTTCGCGGAACGTGGGTCTTCGTCACTTTTGGTGAAATATACAATTTACAAGCCCGAGCTGATGCGACCTCAAATCTTATCCCTATACTTTTTTAAAAATTCATTACAATGCATGAGAATTTCATCGGGAGTTCTGTCTAAATTATGGACAGAAAAAATGACTTCCCAGTCTTTGCAGTTGCACTTTTTCCCATTGTAGACCAATTGCTCGGAGTAATAATTGAATAACAATTATTTGATCATGCTCTTTTGGAGAAGTGCGAATAATTCAGCTCTTTTGTCGACTAAATTGATAGACTTTGAAAAGACTCTTACTGCTGATATGCATAGCCACCATATCTACCAGCATTTACGCACAAAAACAACATAGCCATGGGGTGTTCTGGGGACGCCTCATTTTAGCAGACACGATCAACAGCAAACTTAAGTGGGAAATTTACCTGCAGAAAAGAACCCAGTCGGTAGGTACAGGCAATATTTTTGAAGCTCCGCATTTCATAAGCGTATGGCCCTGGCTGAACTATAAACTCACACCCAATACGAAGGTTTCATTATCACCAATTGCCTATTTCGACTCTCATGTATTTTATGATGGTCCTGAAGATGTCAAACCAGAGGGTGTTAAGGAATACCGGGTTTCTGCGCGTTTGGAGAATGAACAAAAGCTTAGGTTTTTCAATTATTCAAACAGGTACAGCTTAGAATACCGGATGCGTGACCTGGCTTATAACGGGGACTATCAGCCCAACTGGCGTGCCAGGTATCAAATCAGACTGGAGAAGCCATTGCTCAGCGTCCTTTCAAAAGACAAACCATTGTCGGTCTTTGTGTCCGAAGAGGTTTTTATCCAGTTTGGAAAAGCGGTTAAGAACAACCCCAATATATTTGATCAGAACAGGATCAGCGTAGGTGCCGGGTATGAAGTGTTCAAGAACGTAAAGCTAAGTGCCAGTTACCTGAATATTATTCAGCAGAGGATCTCAGGCAAAGATATAGACAATGCACACGCCCTATGGGTAGTCCTTGCATTTGAGAACCTGTTTTCCCAGTTCAAGAAAAAGCCTGGAACCAGAAAATAACCTTACCCATTGCCGCCGTTAAACGATGTAAAACGGCGGAGCCCTCATGAGAACCAGAAGTAAATAGAAAACACGAATAAACCTGCCATGAAAAAGTGTAAATCACATTTTTTTTCTTATATTTTTAGTGGTGGAACCTTCAGGTCAGGATTATGTCTCATCCACTGTATATTACAAGCGAAACGAATATTAGTTAGCAGCAGACGTTTCCTGTATGAAAATGACAGCAAACGCTCTTTGCTTCAACCATGAGCTTAAAATAATGGCTATGAAAAAGATGTTTTTTTTATTTATTCTTATATACGCCTTCGGCTTTCACCTGCAGGCACAAACTATATCAAGAGCGGGCTTTGATGTGAATGTTTACAATCCGTCAGCTAAACAATTCTTTGACCGGTATAAGAACATTGATCATATTGTCATTTTCTATGACAAAAGAGATATAGCAACAATAGAAATATTTTTCCGGGGTAAACCACAGCCTACTTTTGGAGAGCGTTACACGCTTACCTTTGATGGTGATCTCTATTTGTTTCGTAAAAAATATGGAAAATTTCCGTTCCCAAATCCTACAACAGCTAAGCTGACAAATTTTCAAGGAATCGGAAAAATAACTGATGTCAATGTTATTTACAACTTGACAACAACAATGCAGCGCGATTCTCTCGTGCATCATTTTAATTTTTACACATTCGAAGGAAATACCGAGCCTCTTCTTGGTCCTGCTGATTATCGTCCTACTTTTAAGGGTGATATTCTAAAATTGACAAAAAAACTCGAACAGGATTTTAAGAACTGGAAGCCCATTGCGATAACAGATTCTATGATCATCATTACGGGCTTAGTTGAGAAAAACGGCACAATTGGAAAATTAAAACTAATTGAGGGCAAACCTTCTGTTTATTCAAACAAAGTTTTGGAATTTATGAGTCGGGAAGCTACATCGTGGTTGCCAAGAGTAGATGGCGGTGGAAAAAGGCCTTGGAACGTCAGAATATCCGTACGGGTTAATAAAGATAATTCTATGAAGGTTTCTATATTGTGATGATTTGCGTTCATGTTGTACAATCCGGGAGGTGAAAAATTTAATAGTCGGACTAAAAGAAAAATCCTGCAAATCAAGGATTTGCAGGATTTATAAAGCTTTGATGATGTTTTTAGCAGAGACGGGCGGATTTGAACTTAATTCGTATCTGCGCTCCTGGTGCCACTTTCAGTGTCTTTTTAAGTGAGCCGCGAATGATGCAAGCTTTTAAATTTCTTACCAATCAGTTTTTCAGCCGGAAGACCGGCAATCCTCTAGAACATTTAGAAGTGATTCTCCCTATTATTAGAGGTGTTTACAGAACTAAGCGATGAAAGGATTCAACAAAACACATAAAAACAAGTCTAGCCATAAGAAAATGACACCTATATGCCTAACCAAGAACTACTTACCGGCTAAAATCGATTCCAGCTTTTTATGCAATTCCTCACCTCTCAGATCCTTGGCCACTACTTTTCCATCAGGACCAATCAGAAAACTAGCTGGAACAGATTTTACTCCATAAACTGCAGCTGCTGCATTTGCCCAGCCTTTTAAATCTGAAACATGATTCCAGGTTAAATCATCAGCTTTAATAGCACTCAGCCAGGCATCCTTTTTAGTATCCAGGGAAACGCCAAGAATTTCGAACCCTTTATCATGGTACTTGCGATAAGCGCTTACCACATTAGGATTCTCTTTACGACATGGGCCGCACCAGCTTGCCCAGAAATCGATTAACACATATTTCCCCTTGAAATCAGTTAGACTTATCATTTTCCCATCACTATCAGCCATTGAAAACAAAGGTGCAGGCTGACCTACTGCTGTTTTAGCATTAAGAATCAGCGCGTTATTGATTTGCTTTACAAATGAAGATCGTTTCACTTTTTCGCTAAGTAATGGCATCAGTGCCCTTGCATTATCAAAATAAGGATAGTTAATGTACCTCTCCAGAATAACAATCGCAGCTCCAACAGAACCTGAGTTGCGTTTTACATAAGCGTTAATGATGCTGTCGTTCATCGCGTTAAGCGCTTTAAATTCATTATCAAAAGCTGTTCTGGTGGCAGAATCCAGCTGAACCTTTCCACCCTGATTGGCTTTATCTAATCTCTTGTAAATCTCCCCTGCCTTAGCTGTAACCGGTTTCCAGTCTACTTTGTAAAAGCTCATATAAGTAGTGTTTTCGGGACCTCCGTTTATCTTCGCCAAGTACAATGAGTCTTTCTTTCCACTGAAGGTAATTTCTGCATTCTCAAGTAAAAACTGCGCTCCTTTTCCTTCATCTTTAATGTAAATTTTGCAGAAAATCGGTTCAGCAACCTTGCCTTTAAACTCGAATTTATGATCTATAACGGTTGATGAATCTATCGTGGAAACATCGTTATTGGAATGCTGCAAATAGACTTTACCGGAAGGATAGTCTGTCAAAGTCCCCTTAATAAGATACCCTGGTTTCTTCTGAGCAAAGGAGAAACTGATGGTCAGACATAAGATAGTAGAAAACAATACTTTTAATGTGATATATTTCATGATTACTTTTTTTAAAATCGTTTATAATAAAATGAATTTTTAGTTTACCACCCGGTATTATTGGGTAGTAAGGCAGGATTTTTCTCCACTTCGGCCTGGTAAATCGGAAACAGATATAGCCGATCTGTAAAATTCCGTTGTACAACCGTTGTTTCGGTATACTGACGAGGTTCTGATCCGGTTTGGATAATACTAATCCCTTTTAATACTGAACCCAGATATTGAGGTCCCATTTTCCAGCGGCGGATATCCCAAAGACGCGTGCCTTCAAATGCAAGTTCAATATTCCTTTCATGCATAATTTTTTCCATCGTCAACCCGCCAGCAGGAATTTCCGGCATATTTACGCTGGGTCTTCGGCGCACCTGATTGATATAGCCCCTTGCTTCCTCCGTTTTACCTAGCTTAAACGCTGCCTCTGCAAAATTCAATAGAATCTCTGCATATCGAAACAGGATGTAATTCTGCCCTCCGCCATAGCTTTTGGAGGTATTCAGAGGATCAAATGTAGGCTCCTCCATTTTTCGAAGGGCATATCCTGTCGCCAATGTGGCAAAAGTCGGATTGTATTCGGATCCCAGTTTCAGATCCAGTTTCTTGCCCAGCCAGGTAGATCCATCGTAAAGTATACTGGCATAAAATCTTGGGTCCCGGTTATCGTATGGCTTATCCGGATCAAAGCCCGATCCCGCTTCACTGATTAACTTACCATTTTTCATCTCATACTCATTCACTATATTTTGAGTAGGCTGATTTAATCCGCTTGGCCCCGGGGGAACAAGCCCCCATGGCAAGTTATAATGATGAACATGATAAGCCTGGAAATCTGCTTTATACTGATGATCAAAAATCACTTCCAAATTATTGTCATTGGCCTCATGAAAAAGTGTTTCATAATTGGCGAACAATCCGTACCCCGCCTTTCCAGCAATATCAACTACTTCTTTACTGGCATCATACGCAGCCGGCCAGTTGTTATCGTAACTTGCGGCATAAAGCAATACGCGGCTTTTTAGCGCCAGAGCTGCTCCTATAGTGACCCTCCCCACATTTGCACCGGTATACTTATAAGCAAGAAACTGCCCTTTATTAATATCATCTGTTTCACTCACAATGAATTTGACAACATCCTGATAAGAAGTACGCGGCACATTCAGGTTCTCGTTGAGGTCTTGCGCCTTTGTAATCAGCGGCACAGCACCAAAGTAATTGATCAGGTAGGCATAGTTCAAAGCCCTCAAAAACCTGGCTTCATCCCTTGTTCTGCTTTTATAAGCAACACTTGCCGGCAAGCGATCTATATTACCGATTAAAATATTGCAGCGTCTGATGGTAATATAGGCACTGTTATAGGCATTCTGAATGCCGAACGGCACACTTGAGGCAATAAATGTATTCTGATAGATACTTAGGTTACTGCTCGAATACAGCTGGTCAGTAAAAGCATCACGCATTGTACCGGCAAATTCTGTAGGAATACCTGCATAGAGGTTATTCAAAAACAGACCCGTCAGGGTAGAGTCCTTAAATACATCTTCGTCGCTGTACCTGTCAAGTGGCTGGCTGTTTAAAAAATCCTTTTTACACCCAAAAGCAAAGATGATTAAGGAAAGGCATATAATTATAGAATATCTTTTCATTTTAAAGAAGATTAAAATTTAACACTTAAACCAAGGTTGAATAACTTCTGAATCAGATAGCTTTCTGCACCGAATGAAGACACAAAGGATTCAGGATCTACATCTTTGAGGCTGGTAATGGTAAAAAGATTGGTCCCGCTAACGTAAAAGCGCGCGTTTGAAATCTTTAATCCACGCAATGCGCTTGCCGGAACGTTATAACCCAATTCCAGGTTTTTAAGACGCAGGTAAGAACCATCTCTTAGCCAGTAACTGGATATTTCTTTGTTGTTGGAGTTGTTTGAAAACAAGCGTGGATAGGAGGCGTCGGTATTGTCAGGTGTCCAACGATCCAGATGCTTTTCTGATGGCACGCTATTTCCTGCGAATGCCCATTCTCCCTGACCCGTCATATACTTCTGCACTTTAGCTGCACCCTGCAAAAGTATGCTCAAATCAAAACCTTTATAGCTCCCACCCAGGGAAATACCATAAACCATCCTTGGATAATCCCCCTTTCCAATTACTGTCCTGTCGGCACTTGTAATCTTACCATCGTTATTGATGTCTTTATACCTGATGTCACCGGGTGCAACGTTGGCATATAGAGGTGTTGGTCCGCTGGCTATTTCTGCTGCAGACTGGTATAAACCTTCGGCAACATAGCCCAGATTGGATGTTAAGTTACCTGAGGCAACATAAATGGATTGCCCAATTGAACTCTGATAAGGCAATAAACCACTTGCCTCTGGCATATAAATTACTTTATTGCGGTTAAAAGTAACATTAGGTTTAATAAAATAAGTTATTGCGCCCAATGTATTTTGGTGTTCCAGCTGGAATTCAAATCCACTGTTGTCAATGGTAGATAAATTCTCCCTTGGCAAGGTACCGCCAATGGTTGCCGGGATACTGAAACTCCTATCTCCAAGAATATTTTTTGTTCTCTTATAAAAATAATCAGCAGTTAACCCCAGCTGGTTATTAAACAACCTGGTTTCGAATCCAACATTCGTAATATTTGCTTTTTCCCAGGTAAAAGACACATTAGGAATAACACCCGGAACCAGGGCCTGAAGATTTGTATTGCCAAAGATATAGTACCCGTCAAGACCAGTTCCCAGTGTATAAGTGTTCAAATATAAAAACTGCCCAATCCTGTCGTTCCCCAACTGACCATAAGATCCTCTGATTTTCAGGAAATTAATTGCAGAGATATCCTTCAGAAAGGATTCTTCACTTAGCACCCAGCCTGCGGATATTGAAGGAAAGAAACCAAATCTTTTATCTTTTGGAAACACATCAGAGCCATCATAACGGAAACTAAATTCGAGGAAATATTTCTCGGCAAAGTTGTATGCCGCACGGCCAACCACACTTTGTCTGGCATTTCTAAAGGCAGAACCGTCATTGTCATCATTTGCAGGATCTCCTGCAAATATCTGATCAACCTGAGCTGAAGGATAATTCCCCCTGGAAGCCTGAAGCCAGTTTCCCTGATTTTCTGTTTGTGTATACAAAGCCAGCAGATCTAAACTATGCCTCCCAAATGTTCTTTTATAGTTTAAAGAAGCTTCAGCCAATACAGTCTGTCTTTGTTCCATCCGTTCTGTCAAAGAGGCTTTTGTAATGGATCCATTTATTCTGGTCACATAAGTACCATCATCATTTCTAATTGAAGTTAAATATGGCTTCGCGAAATTTTTGAAATAGGTTTGATACCTGTTATAGGAAAGTGTGCCTTTAGCACTAAGCCCCTCTATAAACGGAAAATTATAGGTTAACGAACCTACACCTTCCAATACATTAAGCTCTGTGTTCCTATAACCTGCCTCTCCTTTTGACATTAAATATGGACTTCCGTTAACCAAAGAAGAGAAACCACTCGGAATACTGATGTAGTTATAAGCCCCATTACTAAACTTGCTGGGGATTAAAGGAGAAATCATACGGTAAAAACTGGTAATGGCAGATCCCGCTGTTTGATCCTTTGTTTTTTCAAGACGGGCGTTGATGTTCAAACTTACCTTAAGGCTTTTTGAGATATCGGCATCTAAGTTAGACCTCAATGAATACTGCTTATAGCCGGAAGTTTCAAAGAGCCCCCTTTGGTCCAGATAACCGCCAGAAACAAAATATCTGGATTTGTCTCCCCCTCCATTTACGGAAAGATTGTGGCGCTGCTGAAAGCTACTGGCTCCCATTATTGCACTATACCAATCCGTATTTGCATACCTGTCAGGATCTGAGCCTGTTCGGATCACTTCCAATTGTTCAGGTGTATATCCCCTGTTTTGAGCAGGATTAAAGTTATTTTCATTGGTGTACATTTCATTTAACAGTGTTGCATACTGATAGCCGTCAACCAAATCTGCTAACTTTGTTGGTTTTTGCCAGCTGCCGTTGAAGGTATAATTCAATGATGTTTTACCTTTCTCACCACGTCTTGTCGTAATTAGAATAACCCCGTTTGCCGCCCTGGCACCGTACACGGCGGCTGTACCCGCATCCTTTAAAATAGAAATACTCTCGATATCGGAAGGATCTATATGCGGCAACGTTGCATTAATCTGACCTCCTGCTGCATTAACAGCCTCCTGAGGTACGCCATCAATAACAATTAAAGGCGATGAGTTGGTTGGCGAACTTATTCCCCTGATCAGTAACCTGGAATCATCTCTTCCAGGTTGTCCCGATCCCTGAAAAGCAATTAATCCCGGCAGGCGTCCAACCAGGGAATTGCTAATGTTGGCCGCGGGACTTTGCCTCAACTCCGCTCCGCTAACGGTTGCCACCGAACCAGTAATACTGCTTTTCTTCTGTGCAGAATACCCCAGAACAACTACCTCCTGCAAACTTCCCGGAGCAGCAACCATCGTTACCTTTAGCGAGGTTGAGGTTCCTACAGGCACTTCCTGTGTTTTGAAACCTATGTAGCTAAATACCAGTGTCTGGTTTCCGTCGGACGGGATCGTAATGTTAAAATGGCCATTTAAATCAGTTGCAGAACTGGAACTATTGTCACCTTTAACCATAATGGTCACCCCAGACAAGGGATTACCTTCATCATCCAGTACAATTCCGGTAACCTTAGCATCGGCCTGTTCGCCCGCAATCCCATGACTTTCTGCTCTGGCAATCAGAATTTTATTGTTTACTTCGCTAAAGGTCAACCCATTTCCCCTTAAAATCAGGTTTAAAGTAGCTTTAACAGACCGTGTATCTAAAGGAACGCTTAAGTTCTTTGCGTCTTTGATATCGCTGTTCCTAAAGATGAACCTAAAATTGGTTTGTTGCTCAATCTTCTTTATGGCCGATAAAACCGACTCATTTTTAAGTTCCATGGTCACCTGCACCTGAGCCGAGCCCTGCGCTTTTATATTGGAAGCAAACAGGATTTGGAAGGTTGTGGTTATTAAAATAGTTATAATTAGGCTTAAACGCATAATCTGACGAATTATATATCGCGACTTATTGGAGGCAGAAAAGCATAAATAGCTTTCAGCACCCTCTGCTGGTTTTGCAGAAAATTTCATAATTTTAAATGTTTAAATGATCCTCGAAAAATTGTTTATAACAATTTGCTCCAGTTAGCGCTAGAGCAAAAACAATCAACAGCTCCCTGTTTAGCGACAGGGAGTTTTTCGTCAAATACGCAGGTAGTAAATTTCTCTCATAAATGTTTAGTTAATGGTTTAGGTATATTAAATTGATTAATTATTATTTGCATCCATTACCGGAGATAATGATTTCCCCTGCCTTTTTTTGATATTCTATATGATTGAATGAAGCTATAACCTGCAATATTTCATCCAGACTTTCTCCCTTTAAGAAGGTAGCCGTAAAACGACAACCCTTACTATAATCGTTGGCAAACCTTATTTTTATGTTGAAACGTCGGGCCAGTTGCGCCATCGCATCATCCATGGTTACATCGTCAAAAAACAGGTCATTTTCCTGCCATTCTACAATCCTGCGTGCTTCTACTCCAAGGACTTCGGATTTATTTTGTTTTTGGTTAAAAACAATCTGCTGATCGGGCAGAATAACTCCCAGCGTTTTGTTTTCTTTCTGCACCATCACTTTACCGCGGGTTACAGTTACAATGACATTATTTTCACGGTCAACATACTTAATGTTAAATGCCGTACCCAGCACTGTTGTTTTAATCTTCCCGGTATGCACCACAAACGGTCGGCTGGCATCATGCTTAATATCGAAGTACCCTTCCCCAATCAAAGAGACCTCTCTTGTTTTTTTATTGAAATGAGACGAAAATATCAGGGTACTTTGCTTGTTAAGCACAACCCTACTTCCGTCAGGAAGCGTAATACCCCTGTGTTCAGCAGTTGCACGTTCCGTAATTACAGAACTTTGGCCATTAGCTGTAAAATGACCTTCATTAAGTCGTTTATTTCCAGCAGGTGTGAGGTATAGGAAAACAAAGAAACCAATGATAAGAAGGGCGGCAGCCCATATGACTCTTCGCAGTATAGGCCTTATCTTAATCACCTTCAAAGAGGAGGCAATTTCTTTATCCTTATCGGAGGCCACCACGCGGTCAAAAATCTGTATGGCACTGTTTTTATCCAACACTTCTTCTTTAAAATGTTTCTCCCATTCACTATCCATCAATTCATCGAGTTCGCTAACCGCATTTCCACTGTTAACCAGTGCCATAAATTCGGCATGTTCTTCCTTGGTACAGGTGTGATCGGCATATTTCCGAAACAAATACATTAATCGTTCCTTATTCATGGGGATATATATTTTTCGCAGGGCACATCATCAGGCCTTTAATTAGATGACAACTGGAATTCAAAAAGGGAGTAGTCGAAATAAAAATTATTTTGCCAGGTGAAATAAAATAACCAGCAACAGGGGTAAGTCTGCATGATTGTCCATAAGCCCCCGAATGGTTTTGGTCGCCTCGCGAAGATGCACTTTTACCGTCAGCGGTGAAATGTGGAGGCGTTCAGCAACATCTTTCTGTTTCAACCCTTCCATATGGCACATCCGGTAAATATTCTGTTGCTGAGGAGGTAACTTTTGAATGGCCTCGTTTAACAAAGCCAATGTTTCCTTAACCATAATACCGCTTTCAGTTGTGTTATCAATATCGTTCCACTCCTTCTGACTTATCTCATTGGTCTTAAAGTCAAGTGCCAATTTTTTCAACGCATTAAGGGTATGATTTTTGGAAATAACCCGTAGGTAAGCTCCGAAATTATTGATTTCCGGAAGTTTGTCTCTTTTTAACCAGATATTGGTAAAAACATCCTGCACAATATCCTCAGAAAGCTGTTGCGATCTTAAAAACCGAAAAGCATAGGCATAAACCTTAGCACTGTAATGATCGAAAATCCGCCCGAACGCTTGCTGATCACCATCAGCAACTTTAGTCATCAATGGTTTGTCATCACCCGGTTCCAAGACTTTAGCTCCCATGTAACTAAGTTATTATTTTAGCCATAAAGTTACATAAAGTTGGTCACAAGTTTTAATTCTTATCAGCTAAAGCGTCTTTAGCATCACAAATCAGAAAGCATTTTAGTAAAAAAAGGTTTTTTTTGCCGCTTAACTATGGATATTTTTATTAAATCGGATATGCGGTAACATTTTTAACCACTCTTAGCACAAAAGAACTGTTAACTCTGGATACATTAGCCAATTTTGCCAGTTTATCCCGGAGAAAATCCGAATACTCATCCAAATCACGGGTGGCTACCTTCAGAATAAAATCACTATCACCAGACATTTGAAAGCATTCCATCACTTCATCAAATTTAGAAACTTCCTGTTCAAATTGAATCAGAATCTCTGCAGTATGGCTACTCATATGGACATGGGGAAAAGTAATCAACCCCCTGTCTATTTTGTTTCGGTCCAGAATTGCAACGGTACTTTTTATATACCCCTGGTCAATCAGTTTCCTTCTTCGTTCCTGAATAGCCGCCACAGACCTGTGCAGCTGAACCGCCAGTTCCTTGTTGGTAAGGGTGGCATCATGCTGAAGGATTTTTAACAGTTCAAGGTCAATTGTGTCTAATTGCATATCAATAAATCAGTTCAGGTGTAAAAAAAACGCCAAAAGAATATTTACGGTAACCAAAACTAGCAAAAAAACATAAATATATTAATTTTACAAGTAAAAAAACTGAAAATGATCGTATCTATTGTGCATTAAAAGGAATATATAGAGTTTTGGCAATCACTTCAATAAAAGTTATGCTGGCTGAAACCAAAGAACAAACCTGTTTAAGCACCACCCTGGTAAATAAATTCGACCACCTCTGGCATTTGGTGGGCAACACCCCCATGTTGGAAATCCATTATACTTATAAGGGAATTCCCAGCAAGATCTATGTGAAATGCGAACATTACAATCTTACCGGAAGTATCAAAGACAGAATGGCGCTGAACATCATTTATGAGGCGTATAATCATTGTGCAATAAAACCCGGAGACACCATTATTGAAGCTACCAGTGGAAATACAGGGATTGCCTTTGCCGCTATCGGTAAGGCCCTTGGCCACCCGGTTAAGATCATTATGCCAAACTGGCTAAGTAAGGAAAGAACAGACATCATCAAAAGCCTTGGGGCAGAGGTAGTCCTGATCAGTAAGGAAGAAGGCGGATTTGTAGGCAGTATTAAACTTTGTGAACAGCTGGCTGCCGAGGGTAACGTTTTCCTCCCTCAGCAATTTGAGAACAAGTACAATGAGCAGGCCCATGAAAAAACCACGGGACAGGAAATATGGGAACAACTGCAAACCAGAAATCTGGTGCCGGATGCATTCGTAGCAGGTGTGGGTACAGGTGGAACTGTGATGGGTGTAGGTAAAAGGCTAAAAAACTACCATCCCAGCATCAATATCCATCCACTGGAACCCGCCGAAAGTCCAACACTGACCACAGGCTATAAAGTAGGGAGCCACAGAATCCAGGGGATTTCTGATGAATTCATTCCGCAGATCGTTAAACTGGACAAACTGGACAAAGTCATCCAGGCTAATGACGGTGATGCCATCATCATGGCTCAGAAACTCGCGAAAGAACTGGGACTCGCGGTAGGCATTTCCTCGGGGGCGAATGTAATCGGGGCAATTAAACTAAAACAGGAACTGGGAGCAGCAGCAGTAGTGGTCACCCTACTTTGCGACAGCAATAAAAAGTACCTGAGTACTGACCTGGTTAAAGAAGAACCTATCAGGGACTTCTATATCTCAACAGATACCATCTTTACAGGTTACGACCCCATCTGCCGACTCAGCTAACACTAAAACAATCAACCAACCAAAAAACACATAAACATGAAAAATCTATTTGTATTTGCCCTGGCGCTTTTTTTAAGCTTTTCGGCCAGCAGCCAAATTCTCAAGCCCGTGAAATGGAGTTATGCAGCCAAGAAAACTTCTAAAACAGAAGCCATCCTCTACCTCAAAGCCACTATAGAAGACCGCTGGCATATCTACTCCCAAAATATGGCAGATGGCGGACCTGTGAAAACAAGCTTTAGCTTTGTGCCTTCAAAAACTTACAAACTAAGTGGAAAAACCGTTGAGCCCAAAGCAATTACCAAATTTGAAAAGTCTTTTGAAATGAATGTCAGTTATTTTGAAAAATCTGTCATTTTTCAACAAAAGATAAAATTGACAGGGGCTAAAGCGCTCGTTAAAGGCACCCTCGAATTTATGGTTTGTGATGACCAGCAGTGTTTGCCACCCGAAACTGTTGAATTTTCGATTCCTGTAAGCTAGTCGAAATGAAACCGATGTACTACCCAACCGTCATCAAAACGCTTATGATGACGGTGCTATTTATTATGGCGTCCCTTCATCCTATTTTTTCACAAGAATCGGATACTTCAATGGCTAATGTTGAATTTACCGAGATTGTACCCGACACTACACTTAAGACCGATACATTGACTACTGTTCAGGCAGGGACGGCTGATACTGTAAAAAAAATAACAGCAACCAGCACCCAGGTCAAAACCAGTAAGGCAGAAAAAGAGAAAACATTGTGGGAAACGTTCATTGCAGGATTGGCAGGAGGTTTTCTAGCCTTCCTGATGCCATGCATTTTTCCAATGGTACCACTTACCATCAGCTATTTCACCAAAAGAGCAGGAAGCAAAAGTAAAGGTATCGGTCAGGCCCTGATCTACGGACTGTCCATCATTGTCATTTATGTAGGACTGGGCTTACTGATCACTGTTATATTTGGTTCTGCGGGACTAAATGCATTAAGTGCCAGCGGGTTGTTCAACTTTTTATTCTTCCTTCTGCTACTGGTGTTTGCGATCTCTTTTTTTGGGGCATTTGAAATTACCCTACCCAGTTCATTTGTAAACAAAATAGACAACAAGGCCGACAACAGTAAAGGTCTTGGCGGTATTTTCTTCATGGCAGCCTCCTTAGCATTGGTTTCCTTCTCCTGTACAGGACCTATTATTGGCACCTTGCTGGTACAGGCCAGTTCCAAAGGCGAACTACTGGCTCCAGCTATAGGGATGTTTGGGTTCGCCCTGGCTTTGGCCTTACCATTTACCTTATCGGCTATATTTCCCGGTGTTTTGAATAGTATGCCCAAATCTGGCGGATGGCTAAACAGTATAAAAGTATGTCTGGGTTTCCTGGAACTGGCCCTGGCCTTAAAGTTCCTCTCCTCAGCCGACCTGGCCTGGCACTGGGAGTGGTTTGATCGGGAAGTTTTCCTGGTACTGTGGATCGTCATCTTTATGCTCATGGGGATTTATCTGCTGGGCAAGATCAAGTTTTCACATGACAGCGATGTGCCCTATGTATCTGTACCACGTTTATTTTTCGCCATCCTGTCCTTTTCATTTGCCTTATATATGGTGTCCGGCTTATGGGGGGCACCTGTCAGCGTATTAAGCGGCCTTGCACCACCAATGAACACCCAGGATTTTATCCTGAGCAGCAATGGAATTGTTCCGGTTACAACATCAGTCAATTTTCCAGCAAAGGTGAAGCATAGTGAATCATTAAAGGCCCCATTGGGTTTTCATCCTTTCTTTGACCTGGAGGAAGGTCTGGCGTATGCAAAGAAGGTGGGTAAACCTGTGCTGCTTGACTTTACCGGGCATACCTGCGTGAACTGCCGGAGAATGGAGGACCTGGTGTGGGTGGACAAGGAGGTCAGTAGGCTGATCAATGAGGAATATGTACTGATCCAACTCTATGCCGACGACCGTAACATTAAGATGCCTGCAAACAAAATCCACTACTCTAAAATTTTAAAACGCAAAACTGAGGACCTTGGCTATTGGAACCTGGATTTCCAGGCCACTAAATATGGTTCAAACGCCCAGCCTTTATATGTTCTGGCAGGCCATGACCTGGTTCCTTTGGTGGAAACACAGGGGGCCAATTTTGATACCAAGGCCTATGCAACCTATCTTAAAAGCGGATTGACAGCATTTAAGAATAAATAAACAAGTCTACTTATAAAAAACAAAATAGGAGTTAATAATTAACCAGGATCGGTGGATGCCGACCTGGTTTACTTACAAAAAAGATAAAAATATGAGATATAAGTTTCTAATAACGTTGTCGCTTTCAGGACTTTTCCTTTGCGCCAGTGCACAACAGGTAAAATTTACCGAATACGACCTGGCAAATGGCCTGCATGTAATCCTTCATCAGGATAAGACTGCCCCGGTAGTGGCTGTATCGGTCATGTATCATGTAGGTTCTAAAGACGAGGATCCTCAAAGAACAGGTTTTGCACATTTTTTCGAGCACTTACTATTTGAAGGCAGTGAAAACATGAAACGTGGAGATTTTATGAAGATCGTTAGCAGCAACGGTGGCCAGAACAATGCAAACACCAGTCAGGACAGAACATTTTATTACGAAGTATTTCCTTCTAATCAGCTGGAACTGGGTTTATGGCTAGAAAGCGAGCGTATGCTCCATCCTAAAATTGACGATGCAGGTGTTAAAACCCAGCGCGAAGTAGTTAAAGAAGAAAAGCGTATGCGTATGGACAACAAACCTTATGGGAAATTTGCGGAAAACATCTTCAGTCATTTGTTTGATGGCCATCCTTATAGCTGGCAACCAATAGGATCAATGGCGCATCTGGATGCAGCAAAACTAGATGAGTTTATTGCCTTTTTCAAAAAATATTATGCCCCTAACAATGCGGTGTTGACCATCGCTGGAGACCTGGACATTGAAAACACCAAAATACTGATTGCCAAATATTTTAACGAAGTGCCTATAGGAGTTCCGGTGATCAAAGGCACTTTCGAACTCAAACCAATCGCTAAACAAATCGTAGATACGGTTTATGATGCGAATATTCAAATTCCCGCGATATTTGCGGCTTACCGTATTCCCGGAATGAAGAGCCGCGAGAACAAAGTCCTCGAAATGGTCAGCACAATTTTATCTGGTGGAGGAAGTTCAAGGTTAAGCACAAAAATGGTCGATCAGAAAAAAACGGCCCTGGAGGTGGCAGCCTTCAACTACACACTGGAAGATTATGGTGCGTACATTACGCTTGCCCTACCCAACAACAATACTCCTTTAAATGGCCTTTTAACTGATATTGACGCAGAGGTTACCCGATTACAGTCAGATCTGATCACAGAATCAGAATACACAAAACTCCAAAATCAATTTGAGAATGGGTATGTCAGTGCCAATAGTAAAATGATCGGGGTTGCAGAAAGCCTTGCCAACGGATATACCCTTCATAAAAATACGAATGACCTGAATGAGCAGCTGGCTCAGGTGAAATCAATCACCAAAGAAGAGATCAGGGATGTTGCCCGGAAATATTTAACTAAAGATCAGCGTGTAGTACTTTACTATTTACCAAAGAAATAACATGAAGAAGATATTCATATTCGCCGTTTCAGTCCTGTTTACTCAAGCAGCTATGGCACAAAAATTAGATAGGAGTCAAAAGCCGAAACCAGGGCCTGCACCAGCTATCACTTTCGCCGATCCTGTAATTTATAAGCTGTCAAACGGCATCACCGTTCTGGTCGTAGAAAATCATAAATTACCAAAGGTTTCAGCAAGTTACAGTATTGATGCCGGCCCCATTACTGAAGGTTCAAAAGCCGGAGTTATCGGATTACTGGGCGGCATGTTGAATGAAGGAACAGTTACAAAAACGAAGGCACAGTTTGATGAAGCTGTAGACCAAATGGGCGCAGAAGTAGCGCTTACCTCAGGTGGCGGTCAAGTCTCTGCCCTAACCCGCTATTTCAGTAATGCCTTTCTGTTAATGGCAGATGCCCTGAGGAATCCTGCTTTTCCTGAAGGTTCATTTGACAAGCTAAAATCACAAAGCCTTACCAATTTAAAATCCACCGAACGAAGCACTACTGCAATTTCAGGCCGAGTAGTTAATGCACTATCATTTGGTTTGAAGCACCCCTTTGGAGAGTTTGAAACAGCGCAAAGCATTCAAACCATCACGCTGGAGGATATTAAAGTTGCTTATAAAAAATATGTAACTCCTTCAAGAGGTTACCTGACTTTTGTCGGCGACATTAAACCGGAAGCTGCAAAAGCATTGGCCTTAAAAGCATTTGGAGACTGGAGAGGATCTGTTCTGACCTTCCCTGTTTTGGATAAAGTTAGTAACCCTGCTAAAACAGAAGTAGATGTTGTGGATGTACCTAACGCAGTTCAGTCTGAGCTCACGGTAACCAATCTTATTGAGCTTCCAATGAGCAGTCCGGATTATCACGCAGTATTGCTTGCCAATCAGATTCTAGGGGGTGGAGCTGATGCAAAGCTTTTTAGAAATCTGAGAGAAAAACACGGCTTTACATACGGAGCCTATTCGAGAACCGGCTCAGGGAGAGGACAATCAACTTTCAGTGCTACAGCTTCAGTAAGAAACGAAAAAGTGGACAGTGCTGTAGTCGAATTTTTAAAAGAGATCACAATCATGCGTAACGAAAGAGTCAGCCCGGAAATCCTTCAGAATGCGAAAAACTTATACAACGGTTCTTTTGCCCTGGGGCTTGAAAATCCAGCGCGCAGTGCAGGTTTTGCCAGCAACATTCTGATCAACAAACTTCCAAAAGATTTCTACCGTACATACCTGCAAAAACTCAATGCAGTTACTGCAGCGGATATTTTGCGTGTAAGTAAAAAGTACTTCAACCATGATAATTCCAGAGTAGTTATTGTAGGACAGGCAAATCAATTTCTGCCAGGCCTGAAAAAAACAGGTTTTATCATAAAAGAATATGACAGCTATGCCACACCAATAGTGAGTAAATAGTCACCTATTGAGAAAAGAGAAAGCGGTTGAAGTTGTTTCAACCGCTTTCTTTGTTACAGGTTATCGTGTTGCCCTCTACAACATGTGTGGGGGTCAAAGGCAATACCAGGGGGCTTTCCCCCAATAAATATAGAGGCAACGTGATAGACGGATAGACCACAACCCATCTCTTTAACGCTGTAATTAGTTTCATTTTTGTTTTCATACAAATTACTTTTTTGAATACTTATCAAAGGTAATTTCGATTGTAGCCTGCGGGATAGGACAAAAATGAAGTTGAATAGGACTTATTTGATTTTTTTTTCAGAATGCCTCGGGCGAAGTGCCGGTATGCTTTTTGAAAAATCTGATAAAATAGGAAATATCTTCATAACCCAGGTAACAGGCTATCTGGCTGACCTGACTAGATGTGGCAAGCAACTGTCTTTTAGCTTCCAGGATAATGTATTCGTTAATGTATCAATTTGAATGTACATCGAAATAGTATCGATCTTCACATAGGTAACTTTTTCAGAGAAAAGAATGAACTTATAGTGAGTTAGAGTTTAAAATTATGCTTATTGGTCCCATAAAATAAAAATATTCTGTAATTTAAAATCCGGACTGATCAAACAACTGAATTTATGGACAACTATTTTATTATCCAACCACCTTATACCAAAGTAAGACCTAACCCATCGCTTTTAAAACTTGTGAAGGTTTTGAACAAGGCTTTCAGGAAGCTAAAGCTTGGCCTGGTGATTAGCCCTATAGATACCACTGTAGACATGAATACAATTGAACAGCGAATCAATTACTATCATCTACTGAATACGGTAATACAGAATGGTATAGCGGGTGATGTGGTGGAATTGGGGTGTTTTTCCGGACAGTGCGCGCTGCTTTTTGGGAAAGTTATTGAACAGAACCATTCTGATAAAAAGCTCCACCTTTATGACTCCTTTGAAATTAAGTTTGCGGAGAAAAGAAATGTAGAAGATGTTTTGAAGGAAGGTTTTAGCCAGGCTAAACTCAGACTACCTGAACTGCACAAGGGTTATTTTGAACAGACTTTACCAGACCAACTACCCGAAAAGATAGCTTTTGCACATATTGATTGCGGCCATGGCGGCGATAAGCTGCAGCATAAGGAAATTATGTTATTCTGCCTCGGTCAGATTTACCCTAAAATGTCGCCAGGATCGATATGCGTACTGATGGACTATAACGACCCCAAAATCAACGGCCCGGGGCATGATGCCAACCCTGGAGTTAAACTGGCGTGGGATGAGTTTTTTAAAGGTAGGCCGGAGCAAATTGTGCCTTTATATGGCAACCAGTATTTTCATGCCTATTTCACAAAACAATAAATAAGGTGTGTATTTCTTCCCCAATTTTGGTGGTGAAAAAGATAACAGACAAGCAATTTCTTTTTTGTAAATAACTGTGTTTTAAATCGATACAAGCTTATTATCTCAGTGGTTCCTTTGTATTATTTTTGCAGGAACTAACATTGATCATGATTCTCGTCTATATGTTAGAGGACCCTACGGCTTTAATCACCAGCAAGCTTTAATGAACACTTAATTCACTTATGAGCTCATAAAATCATCCTACCACAAGCTGTCTGATGGTCCAAAGAACAGCCTATACGGTAAATTAATTGATAAGAAGATTAAAGCAAAAGAAGAGCAGCAAATATCCAAACAGAAAACCTCTCAACAAGAGATGATCGGCATTCAGTAATTAATTCTATTGATGCCATCATTTCAGATTTTTATTAGGTGAGAACAAAAGCAACAGAGAATTACTAACCAATATTCTGCAAATATTTTCGTGATTTTTATGCAGGTGTGTGCACTTTGCAAAATAATGAGTACTATTTTGCAAATCCGTATCTTTACATCATCAAGTACCAGCTAACTACCATTCACAACCCCTTTGATAAACTCCTTCAGCGTGGTCTTTCCCTTTACCGGGCTGACAGGCATCTTATAATCCTGTTCCAGCGTCAGCTTGGTCATCGTCGCCATAGACTCCGCTGCTTCCAAAGAAAAACCACCCTTTTGCAAATACGATACCCACTCTGCCTCAGGAACAACCGCAACCTCCACCGGTTTACGCAATGCTTCAGCAAAAGCCTCGGCCACATCACCAGGTGAATATGCTTCGGGCCCCTCAATGTAATAACTATCCGTTTTTTCCAAAGGTTCCAACATCAGACCAGCTCCAAACTCCCCAATGTCTGCAGGCGACACCATCGGCAATTTAAAATCCGCCGGGTAAAAACTATATAACTTTCCCGTTTCCCGAGCCTGATCCGTCGAAAAAATCCAATTGCTCATATAATAAGCCCCATGCATCACGCTCGCAGGAATACCGATCCTACTTAATGACTGCTCCATCTCATATAAAACCCCCAGATCTCCAATCCCTTTACCCGGCTGGGCCCCATACGTAGATTCCGCGACCACCTTCTGAATTTTAGATCCCTGCAAAGCAGCAAGGATCGCCGTTACAGTTTTCTCCTCCTCTTTAACCGTGTCGGTAGAAGGATCAGCAGGCGGGTTCAATAAAAACAAACGTTCCCCGGTATCAAACACCTTCCGCAATTTATCCACCTCCAGCACATTGACCACCGCCATCTGCGCTCCTTTATCCTCCCATTCTTTTTTCTTTTTCTCATCATGAGAAACAATCGTCACTTTTTCTCCCCGTTCCAACAGCCTGGCAGCCAAAACAGATCCGATATTTCCGGTACCTCCTAAAATGATATGCATAAATCTCGTTTTTAAATGAACACTCTCGAAAAAACAAAGCATCCCATTAGAAGGTTTATATTTAAGATAGGCAAAAAGAAAAAATGACCATGGCCAAACCGAAAACCTCCATAGCAGCCATCTACGATAAGGTTGCCAAAAAATATGCCGTTCAGTTCAAAGATGAGTTGCAAGAAAAGCCACTGGACAGATTACTGCTGGAAGCCTTTGCCAAAGACAACAAAAGAAAAGGCACCCTGATCGATCTGGGATGTGGGCCGGGACAAACCACCAGGTTTCTAAAAGACGCCGGGCAAACCGAAATTACCGGGCTAGACCTCAGCCCGGAAATGATCAGCCAGGCCAAAAAACTGCACCCGGACATCGACTTCCAAACCGGAGACCTGCTGACCCTCACTCTACCCGAAAACACCTACGGATCCGCCATCGCGTTTTATGCCATCGTCCATTTCTATCCGGATCAGCTGCCACAGGTATTCACACAAGTCCATAAAATCCTCAAACCAAAGGCTCAATTTCTCCTGTCCTTCCATTGCGGGGATAAGTTCATTCACCTGGACGAATGGTTCGATGAAAAAGTAGACATCGACTTCTATATGTTTGACCCGGACCAGGTCATCCAAAGCCTGAAAGATGCCGGATTTGAAATCAAAGATGCGCTCGTGCGTTATCCCTATCCGAGTGAACACCAGACCCAAAGGGCTTATATCAAATGCGTGAAAAGCCGAAAATAACAAGAAAAAATACTATGAAAATCATTCCCCCTCCTACTGACCAGCAGCTACTCAAAGAGGAACCGCCCCTAGCCAGACTCATACCCGATCACGATCTGTTCCATCATCTGCAAGAAAACATCAAAAAAACCTTTGCCCAGCTACAATATTTAACCGAAGCGCAGCTTCTTTTCCGCTATGCACCCGGCAAATACAGCATCAAGGAAACCCTGCTACACATGACCGATATGGAACGCATATACAGCTACCGGATCCTACGCACCGCAAGAAATGATCAGACTCCGATGGAAGGATTCGACGCAGAAGTCTATGTAAAGACATCCGGCGCCGACAGCAGAAACATCAAAGACCTGCTGGACGAATTCGCCAGCCAGAGAAAAGCCACCATAAGCCTACTCCAAAGCATGCCCGAGAAAAGTTTAACCTATACCGGATTACTTTATGGAATCCCAGTCACCATCAGCGCCCTGGCCTACCATATTGCAGGCCATGAACTTCATCACCTGGAGATCATACGTACCCGCTACCTGAATAACCATCGTTAATTAGAAAAAGATATACTTATGAAATCCCTGACACTGCTCAACCCCGCCCAACTCGGCCAAACGATAACCGAAGATTACAGCAACCTGCCAATCAGTCTGGTAAACGACCATGTGGTGCGGCTAAGCATCATGACCCAGCCCTATTACTGGCACTTTCATCCTAATTCGGATGAAAGTTTCCTTGGGGTAGAAGGAATATTGGTTATAGAACTGGAAGACCAGATAATTGAACTCTATCCCGGTCAGCTTTTTACCATACCCAGGAACACCCTTCACCAAACACGTCCGAAAGCAGAGCGATCTGTCAATCTCACCTTCGAGCACCAGGACATGGAAACAGTCAAAAAAGAATCTGATCCCAAAAGCGATAATTCTTGAATTACCTCAGGGATAAAATTTGAGCAGGATTCTGCACCAAAACAAAAAATTACCCGTAATATGCAGCAACCTGGCATACCAACCCCTGCCCGTTAAAAGTCATCACCTCTGCTGTTTTTTTACCTGAACCAGTATTCAGGTAGTATAAAGTCAGTCCATCGGTACCGACTAAAACATCCAGTAGCTCAAAATGCAGGTCTGGCATTTTCTCCAGTGCACGGATCCAGTAAGCCCTGACAGCTTCCTTTCCCGAAACGACACCATCCTGCAGATCCAACAGACGGGCTGCCACCGGAGATTTAATGACAAAATCCGCTGAGTAATGACTTAACACCCTTTCCAGGTCATGCGCGTTAAAAGCACTGATCCATTCCTGCGCAAATTCCAGCGCGAATTCTTCTGTTATTTTCATAAAGTATAGTTTAAAAAACCTGCATAATTTAAAAAATTAAACCAGTCCTTAATAGAAAGTTTGTTAGGTCGGTTAACTCCTGCCTTTTAGTATAGGTATCACAGTCCACTTTTGGTTCGAAATTTCCTCGATGTTTTGTAGTGATTGAAGTGACCACAAAAACCTTCTCTGGAATTAGCCCGTTATGGGCGAACGCATTTTCCATTGAAAGGTAGCTTGGTCCAAGTATGTGGTTGGCAAGCAGTGCGCTTTCAGGTCGTCCAGAACCTAGGTACCTACCTGCAGTATAAAGTCTTTTTTGGCCGGTTCGATCAGACCGTCTGCTTAAAAAAACAATATCTTATCATTTGGTCGTTTATAGTCTTTCAAAAGACCTACCAGGAGCTGATGAGTCAGCGCTGGTTAGATAGTGCGCTTAACGCTGCTTGAATATCCATTGTAAAATATCAATAAGATAAACGATTTAATTTCGTTTATCCTCTTTTATTTTAACAAACCTATCGAATGGTGAAAGTCTAATGTCATAAAGCAATATTTCTATATAAATTACCCGCCCACATGCGCCTTTGTTGGGAATCACCATTATTGTCATCTTACCATTGATCTCGCAGAGGAATGGGATCATAATAAAAAAATTAAAGCAATAATAGTTTATCCTGACATCAGTTCGGAAATCCTGAAATTTGTTGCAGGCCCGGAACAACATTGGTCATTCTTCGCAAAATCACGTGTACAAAGAAGATCGTTAATTACCATGTAATTTGACAAATAAAAACTTACTTTACAGGCATGAACGAGCTCAGGAATGGTTATTACGAATTTGACATAGATATTTACCAGGAATGGAAAAGAACAGGCTATCACTATGTGGCTATCATTACCATTAATGCAGACATGTATGAGTACTTGGACGAATCAGCATTTGAAATTATCCCACATGCCAACAGACCAGAAATGGTTGAACAGGTATACGCAATGGACTCGGAGTATCTTTTATCTTGTGCCAATCAAAAGCTTCTGGCAACAACCTTCATCGTACATAAGCGTTACTTATGATTTTTCAATATCTGGTTGTGAAGTCTGTTACTTTAAAACTATTTACGATTGGTTACAGTCCCAGGCAATCAAATGCCTAAATTATACAAGTGCTACACGGGAAGCCTAATTTGGCTACACAACATAAATGACATTAGGCCAGGGAAGCGGCTGGAAGTGTCAATCCGGCTTTTACAGAATATTTTTTCAGCTTTTAATAAAGACAGCAACAACGGAATCATTCCAAAACCAGTCAGCGTAACTCCAGGAAGATTTAATTAATTTTCATGGATTGCCTTAAATTACAAAATTACGAATTGAAACAGGTTTACCTGTACCTTTCCGGTTGCCTAATTACATTTCTTACTATATACATTAAATCCTTAACAATATCTCTGAATCTGGTAGATGTCCCATTGTGTTCGAAGGTATGATAGAGTTCTTTGACAGGGTCATAAATGGTAAACAGATGTCGATTCTTTTTAGGTTGATAATAAGCCTCATATCCGTCAAAGGGCTGATAGGCTACTAGATGAGTGGGTTTAGCCTTTGATCTTTTAATGAATTTAAAATTGTGCGTATCCATAATATAAACATGAATTGACTATACCTAATTTACTAAATCCCTGCGAAATTAGCGATCAAACCCAAACAAATGTGCTGACCCCGAGTTTTAACGGCTAATCTTTCAAAGTCGGTCCATGCACCATTAACCTACCATCTTTGGCAACCTCCATTTTGTCAATGAATACCAGTCTTTGATGTCCTGTGGCCTCAGTACGCCCATGATACACGCAAAGCATCTGCTTGCCGTCAGGCGTATAGGTTATGCTGTTGTGCCCGGTTCCGCTTACCTTTCCACTTCTCTGTAAAACAGGATTGTTATCCGCCTTTTTAAATGGTCCTAAAGGACTTTTTGAGGTAGCATAACCTATGGCATAATTCTGCCCGTCGAAGTTATTTGCCGAGTACATCATGTAATAAATTTTATCTTTTTTAAAGATGTAAGAGCCTTCCGTCCATCTTCGGTTTACTTCCTTTGCAGTTACCGAACGGCTTTCCCACTCCTCTTTGATGCTGCCCATTTTAACTGGTGGACGCAGCAGCAGCACAGGCGCCCCTATGGTGCCCGAAAAATCCGTTTTCAGCTCTACCCCATACACCCAGCTTTCTTCCACCTCATTATACCATCCCCTTTTTTTCGCCCACTGCGCGACCTCACTAGCCACCGGGTGCTTATAGCAGCATCTGGAATAGTATAAATAGATTTTACCATTTTCAACCAGCAAATTGGCATCGATAATAGGGTACCCCGGATCAAAGATGGGGCGGTCATTCAGGTCGATAAAAGGGCCGGTCGGTTTATCTGAAACGGCCACTCCGATCTTGAAATTTTCTTTTTCCTGATTGGGATTTTGCTTCCACTGGGCGCTATATAACATATAATACTTACCACCTTTCTTGTACACTTCAGGCGCCCAAAAGGAATGTATGCCCCAGCCATTGGGATTATCGTGATGATAAACCTGTCCTTCAAATTTCCATTCTTTTAAATTACTCGATGAATAGGCGCCAAATCCGTTTTTTACGTCGCCTCCGGTGCCGTACATATAGTATTTCCCCTGGTCATACATTACATAAGGATCTCCAAAAGGAATGGGCAAAGGGTTTGCGATAAACTGCGCTTTTGCACCGCCAACAGCCATCAGCAGAGATAACAGGCCAATCCAGATCTTTCTCATCATCTTATTTAAGTTAAATTCGGAAATTTAATATGGGGATATTTTCCCGGATTTTCATCCCTGATCGCATTTTATTGTAATCAGCTTGTCTGATTTGAGATGAAAAAGCAAATTTTAGCTGACGGATGGCACCACTTCAAAGCGGCACGCTTCAATCCTACTTTTAAATTGGTTAAGTATACTTTTTAAAATTTTGCTATTCGCCTTTTGGAACCGGCATGTTATATTTTTTCCTGATACATTTACTATTGTGGCGAATAACCTCACCAAGCACATTTTTTAGTATCTTCAAAGTTTGCCTGACTTTTATAACCATTTATTAAGATCAACCAACAGAAATAATATGGCAGGAATCGTCAGAACGCTCCTAACACTATTTTTTTTATTGGCAGCTTTACATTCCCAGGCACAAGATCCGACTATAGAAAAACGGACACAAAAGCAATTTGAAGGGCTTTGGGAAAATAAAAAAAATACCAGACGCCTGAAAATATCATTCCGACAGGGTTATGCAATGATTACCGACTGGACAGACAGAATCTAAAAGCCGGAAAGCGGCGACATTTATAAAGCATTCTTAAAGAACGGGAAACTCATCATGCCCGAAGAAACCGATCACCGTGCACCATACAGCGAAATCATCTTTAAGAACAACAGACTGATTTACCTCACCAAATCTATACTCCCCCAAACCTGGAACAAAGAAATTTTCACAAGATAACATCAAAGCAGCGGCATCGAAGGTAAAAAACCCACCCTAAACTTGCTGTACTGATCACTAATCACTGGACCTAGCTTTACGCACACACCAGGTAGTCATACTTCTCAGGTTCTGAACATTGGTAGTTTTTATGGGTTCGTGAAGCTCCCCACCAATTTGGCTGGTCAATCTAAGCAGCATCTGCTGATTGACCAGGAAGCGTTCCGATCCGTCGGGAAGAATATACCTCCCATTACCGATGAACCTGACCAATGATTCGATGCCAATTTCTGAGGCCAGCCGACAGAAAAAATACCCGCCGGGTTTAAGCACCCTCCACATTGACCTGAGCATACGATCAAACTGACCCTGGTTTTCTGCAAAATGTAATACGGCGCTGCTGATGACCAGATCAAAGGTTTCACTTTCGAAGGGTAGCTCTTCTACCGATGCCACCAAAAAGTGTTCATCCGGGTTGACCTGCGGAAATGAGCCAGTAATACTTCTTAGCTGCGCGATCGCATCCGGGTTCCGATCGACACCAAAAACCACTGCACCTGTACTTAAGGCATAAAAGATGTTTCTACCTGTTCCGCAACCAGCATCTAAAATCATCTCACATTCGTCATAGGTGCCTTTAAGCATCTGGTCAAATAAATAGATATCTATGTTTCCGAAAGTATCTCGAATGTGCTGGTTTCTCATCGTCAGGCAAAGATAATTACATTATTTCAATTCAGATGTTAATCCTCATCGGCGACACCGGTATCAAATCTAATGCACCCGCTGCTATACTTTTCTCAACTTTTCTATTATGCTCCTTTTTTCCATTTAAACTCTCCATCAGCTGAGCATATAAGTCCTCTTGCTTCTCTTGATGTGGCTTAGGTTTTTTGATGGTTGGGCACTTACCTTTAGCTCAGATACGTTTACCATTACCTATCCCAGCAGCGAATAACCGGCATTGGAGTACTTAAACTCAGCACTCTGTTTAGTGTTAATTTTCTTTATCTTTAATTCTGAAAGAAGACGTTATCTCTTTAATGATAGCGTTTCGATTGGACTGTCACTAGCGGAGGCTATATTTGCTTTACCGTAATGAAAACTAACTGAATAAAAGACAATCTCTAACCTATGAAAAATCAAATTTGTTTAGCTGGGATGCTCGCAATTTTCACATTAAATCTATTTGGCCAGACCAAGAAGCCGGCAGCTGCAAATTTCACAAAATACGTTGATCCATATATAGGCACAGGTTTTCACGGACATGTCTTTGTGGGTGCCAGTGTACCGTTTGGGGCCGTACAATTGGGGCCGACCAATCTGTCTGAGGGCTGGGACTGGTCCTCTGGTTACCACATATCCGATTCCACCATCATCGGCTTTCAGCACACCCACCTGAGTGGTACGGGTATCGGCGACCTGGGCGACATATCCTTTATGCCCACCACAGGCGCAATTAAAGTGGTCAAAGGTACGATCGAAAATCTTAAAAACGGTTACACCTCCCTTTTTAGCCATGAGGATGAGGTTGTAAAGCCTGGTTATTATAAAGTTAAGCTCAAACGGTATGACATTGGTGTAGAACTGACGGCTAGTACCCGGGTAGGAATGCACAAATACACTTTTCCGGCATCGAAAGAAGCGCACGTGGTCATCGATTTGAAAGAAGGGATCGGCTGGGACGAATCTTCAGAAACTTATATCAAGCAAGTTGATCAGCACACCATTGAGGGCTATCGTTTCTCTAACGGCTGGGCTGAATCCCAGCGGATTTATTTTACTGCAGTCTTTTCAAAACCGATCAAGTCCTTTACTGTCTACGATGATTCTACACAGAAGTTGGGTAACGAACTTAAAGGTAAAAAAGTGAAAGGTGTGTTGAGCTTTCAAACTGTCAAAGAAGAAATCGTATATGTTAAAGTGGGTATCTCTCCTGTCAGTACCGCTAATGCCCTGTTGAATATTAAAGCCGAGATCCCCAAGTGGGACTTTAATAAGGTGATTCAGGATGCTGATCAAGCCTGGAACAAGCAACTGGCTAAGATTGACATCAAAACGGATTCATTAACACAAATGAAGAAATTTTATACGGCATTTTACCACACCATGATCGCTCCTTCCATTTTCAATGATGTCAATGGAGAATATTGGGGAACGGACAAAAAGGTTCATAAAAATACTCGTTTTAATAACGTGACTACATTTTCGTTGTGGGATACCTACAGGGCAAACAATCCGCTGTTTACCATTATCCAGCCTAATCATGTCCATGACATGATCAATTCAATGCTGGCGATTTATCAGCAGCAGGGGACCCTGCCTGTTTGGCATCTCATGGCCAATGAAACCAACACAATGCCTGGAAACAGCGCACTGCCCGTTGTTGCCGACGCATTGCTAAAAGGTTACAAGGGTTTCGACACCAAGCTCGCTTACGAAGCCTTGAAAGCCACCGCTATGAACGATTCCCGGGGCCTCAAGTTTGTAAAAAGCCTCGGATATATTCCGGCCGACAGTGTTGCTGAATCAGTTTCAAAGGGACTGGAATACGCTATCGATGACTGGTGTGTCGCACAAGTAGCGAAAAAGATGGGCAAACAGGATGATTATACCTATTTTAGCAAACGAGCTGAAAACTATAAAAATTATTACGATCCGCAAACAGGTTTTATGCGTGGCCGCCTTTCGGCAAATCAGTGGCGTACTCCTTACAGCCCTTTCATTTCTATACATGAGCACGGTGATTTCAGCGAAGGTAACGGTTGGCAATATACCTTTATGGTGCCACATGATGTGGAGGGTTTAATTGAGTTATTGGGGGGTCAGGACAAGTTCAATAAAAAGCTTGATTCATTGTTCACTGCAGAAGGTGATATGGGTGAATCCAAATCGGCGGATATATCTGGTTTAATAGGCCAATATGCACATGGTAACGAGCCGGGACATTCCATGGCTTATTTATATGACTACTCGGGCAAGCCTTGGAAAACAGCCGAAAAGGTGCGGTTCATTTTAGATAATTTCTACACGGATAAAGTCGATGGCATTATTGGAAATGAAGATGTTGGTCAGATGTCAGCCTGGTACGTCTTATCGGCCTTAGGCTTTTTCCCGGTAAACCCGGCAAATGGCATGTACGTTTTTGGAAGTCCGACGATTAGCGAAGCTACACTGGCGCTAAACGGAAACAAAAAGTTCCACATAACTGTGAAAAACAACGGTCCGAAAAACAAGTATATCAATGCCATGAAACTTAATGGTGTTGACTTTACAAAAACGTACTTTAATCACACTGACATCATGAACGGTGGCGAACTGGAAATAACTATGGGTAGCAAACCGGGATCTGTTTGGGGCGTGGGGGATGCCAATAAAGCGGTATCTGTTTTATAGTCCTTGTGATCGGGATGAGCCGAGTCTAAAGCACGAATTTCACAAGCTGACTTGGCAGATATGACATAACTTTACCTTTATGATACCACGATAATAAAACCGCTATGAGAAAGATAATATTACTGATGCACGTTTCCCTTGATGGGTTTGTTGCAGGACCTAACGGAGCGATGGACTGGATCCGTGTAAGCGAGGAAATGTTCGATACGGTTGGCAAACTTACCGACAATGCAGACGCTGCATTGTATGGCAGAAAGACTTACCAAATGATGGACAGTTACTGGCCAACAGCAGCAGATCAGCCCAATGCATCAAAACATGACATTGAGCACTCACAATGGTACAAAAAGGTTGAGAAATTGGTAATCTCGAATTCATTGAAAGATACCAATGCGGCTAATACCCGGTTTATCGGAAATGATGTCGCATCGGAAATCAAGCAGATCAAAGGGCAACCCGGAGGTACTATTCTAATGATAGGAAGCCCCTCTACTTATCATGAACTTGCAGCACATAATCTGGTTGATGAATTCTGGTTATTTTTAAATCCAATATTGATTGGAACCGGGATACCATTATTTAACAATATTAACCACAAAATTGATTTGAAGCTTTTACAAACAAATTCTTTGCCTTCAGGGGTCATCGGCCTGCACTACGAAAAGGTATAGTCATTAAACAGGCCCTGGCCAGCACTTTGGGGAGGCCTGGGGTCTCGAGGAAAATGTCGCGTATTCCGAAGAAAATCAAGGCTGGTTGACTGCAGACTTTTTACCTATGATCACCCTAAATCAACACAAATTTTTAATACGAAAAGGTATCGCGACCAACAATTTGGTGGTCAGCCATCTTCCACGAAAAGTGTAAAGCAGCAGAAACAATCCGATCTACGCCAATCCCAAAGTCGATTGTAAAAGAAACTACGGCTAATCTAGCCTATCACTTTTTAAATTAAGGTAGGCATTGAACACTAACCAAACGGGAAGACTGATTTCCAGCGAATCCAGGCAAGACCGTAAAGTCCAGCCTGAATAAACCAAAAAAAAGCAGTTAGATTAACCTGCCTTCAAGGTCAAAAATTCCATGAGATGCTGTTCCAGCAACTCGGTATTGTAAGTGCCATCTGTAGTATGGTCTATAATCTCAATGTTATTGTCACCGACTGTAATCGTGTACGCATTTCCGTCAATAATTTCCGGGAAGCTAATATTCACAATATCAGCCACGTGGGCAAATTCCACAGCCAGGTTGCTACCAAGCTGCTCATTCACGTAAGCAGGAAATTCCGTTTTTAAAAGCTCAAATAAACTTTCAGGGCTTAAAGGTTGTACATTGTCAATTGCTATCATAGGTTTTCCCATAAGCTTCCAATAATGGTGCCCAGAAATCATAAACCCTCCATCAGTGACCAAAGGCAGATAATAGACAACGGCTTTCAAAAAGTGTACGATCTGGACTAACTATTTCAGCTGGCAGTTGTTTAACTTATAAACCATCACAGGTCATGCAAGAAGAAGAAGAAATATTTAACGTATCGGTAGCGATCAATACCGGTCTTGAACCCTTAACATTCACGATCACCATGTACTATCCGTCCTCTGACCCAAATCATGAAAGGAACTACCGTGTTGCTCGTGACAACGAAACACTAGGCGTCCTTCATCAAAGTGCAGATGATTGCTGGCATTTACTGGAAGGCAATCTGGAACAGGAAGAAATCCAAGCGATCGGACAGGCAATTGACGCACATTAAACCCATAAGCAGTCCCCACCTCCAGATGTTTCCTCATCATGATGTCCGTCTGCCCGTCAACTCCTATTTTTAAGGTATGTGTATCAAAAGCCACAAAACCATTTTTCTCGTAAAAGCCGATGGCCCGCGGATTCGTTTCTCAAAAGCGTAGCCAAACCGATAATTTTCCAAGACTGGAAGCAACTTCCAGCATTTGCTCATACAACATTTGACCTAATTTCTTTCCATGGTACGCATTCAGCATATAAATCCATTCAATCTCCAACTTGAAATTCTCTTTTTACTTGGGTCAGGGCTTGTCTAATATCCTCAGCATCAAGTTCTATATACGTGATGATCTGTTCATTTGCTTTGCATAAACCATCATTTTACCCCAAATTATGCATGGATAAATAAAACGCCCCGGCATAATTTCAGCATACTTTAAGAATAATCCACCCGCCACCGTAGAAGAAATTGACCGAAAACGAAAATTCAGCCAAAAAAAAACACCCGCTAAAAGCAGGTGATTAATCAATTATGAAGGAAATCTAATTAGCTGATTTTAACATTAATTGCATTCAAGCCTTTTTTACCTTGCTCGATGTCATAGCTTACAGAATCATTCTCACGAATGTTGTCCATTAAACCAGAAGAATGAACAAAGATTTCGCTATCACCATTAGCTGGCACGATAAATCCAAAACCTTTTGTCTCATTGAAAAATTTTACTGTTCCTTGTTGCATTGTATTATATATTAATTGTATCCAAAGATACAAAAATAGTTGAAATATAAAATTTTATTTCGATATAAAATAATAATTAGAATTATATTTCACGTGAAAATTATCTGTCAAAATATTTTTCCGAGATCAAATTCATAGCTAAATCTCTAAATTTAGACGTTTAAAGACCTCTTTGGTGATCAGCCGTACATTCGCTGAGAGCTGCTCATAACTACAATGCCGCAGTCCCTGAGGGAAAGGCACACCACCCTCCCGCTTTACCAGATCTATAGTAATTATCGAATCAACAGAGACCTCATGGTCTGCAAGCAGGGAAGCGTAAAGCCTCCGGGCAAAAGCCTCATCATTACCAAGGTGAAAACAACCATAAGTTTCGATGCCTTTAAACGTTTTCATGTTCGGAGATATTTCATAACTCGTTTCCACAACAATAAACAAAATGAAATAAAAGAGCCTCTTCCAATAATTTGATAATTTAAACCTATTATTTCTGAATTTGGTTAATTATAAAGTATTTTGGCTAGGCAAAATTAAATTGAATGAAACTGATTTTCCATTTTATAATTCTGCTTGGTTTGTTCTCGTCATGTAATACCCATTCTTATATCTATAGAAAACCGGTTATCGGTTTGGTATATGATAAAATACCTTTAGCTGATGCTTCAGTTGCTTATGATTCATCTGATGTATTAAGCCGCAAAATATTATAGCCAATAATGAAGGACAGTTTATTTTACCGAAAATTGAAATAGACAGCTATGCGGACTTTATTCGTTCTGTAAAAGGGATAAATTCAGTAATACTCATAAAAAAGAAGGGATAAGCGCTTAAAAAAAATTGATTAAAAAAAATATGATACAAGTAAGGATACAATTAGGGTGGGAAAAATTCATTTAACAAGGAATTAAGGATGATTGATGATGATCACCAAACTTAGCTACTTAGACAGAACAGAGGATTAAATTAATATTTCAAGACAATAGCATGAAAACAACGAACATCTTATTTTCTCTGGCATTCCTGCTGTTTTCCTGTGGGGCAAAGCATGGTGATAAGCAACTTGATAAAACGAATACCACTGATTCTGTTAAACAAAATAAGATAAGCTCTAAGCCTCCTGAAATAAGTACGCTTGAAAAACTGGCCGATAATATGGTTGCTTCCAGAGAAAGTTATTTAAATAATGGAAATACGGAGGCGGAAAAAATATTCATTAAAGCACTTATAGAGACATTAAAGCAGCCTGCTAGCTTTTATGATGATTTTGTCAACCTAAGAAAATATGAGATTAACCTATTAAGTGCCAACGATCATAAACTTAGGGTATTTTATTGGCTTTCACCATATTCAGGTTCCATGTGGCACGTGCAGAATATTGTTCAGTACCAAGATGAAAATAAGGCAGTAACTGCGATTTCATTTAATGATCTCTATGAGGATAAAGCCGATGAAGGCAGCCCAACTCCTTTTTTTCAACATATATACACCTTAAATACTTCCCCTCAAAAAACATATCTGCTTACAGGTTATGGGCAAATGAGCGGTACTGAGCCTTATAGTGTAAGCCACACATTAGTGATCGATCATTCAGAATTCAGCATCAACAAACCCCTGTTTAAATTGGGAAAATGGTCTAAAAATCAATTATTTGCTTCCGCGACTCTTAAGGAAGATCAAAGCAAAGAAAAACTCACCGCACAGTTAGCAATAACCTATAATGCTCAAGATAAGACCATTAGCTATCCGGAGGTTAGCGAGACTAAAAACGGATCCATTTTTAATGGAAAAAGGAACGTTTTAACTTTTCGGGGCGGAATGTTCAAGTAATAACCAAATTATTGCTGATACTACGAGGATGTATCTGGAAAACTCCATCAACCTTAGACAAGCTCAATAGACCGAATCAATCAATAATGATCATTAAATCCGGTTGTTTATGCGTTTGATGTTAGCGGTAATCTTTATTCAGGTACTTTGTCGTAAATGGTCATGTTCACTGGGATTTTTACTTCTCGTTTAAGTCTTCCAAAAATATTTCCGGGCATTTCAAATTCGATGGTAATGTATCCTTTCAGTCTCTCATAAGTTTTATTAAGCTCTATATCAATCGCTAGATTTTCACATAGAACATTATTGTGTTCCCATAGACCACCTTCTCGCAAGTAGACAGCTCTACCCTTATCTACAAATTGTAGTTTTTCATTTTTTTCATTTACCAAGTTATAGCCTTTAAATATATAAGTGGCAAAATCGGAAATGTCGTTGTCTTTATTTTTTAATGAATGATTATTCTTATTATACTCATCAAGTTTTTCCTTTGATAAAGGATACCTTGTTACTATATATAATTCATCTGTTGGCTGCTTTTCAATTTCTGTAATATTTCCGATTGTCACTTTTGCGTTTTTTACAATTTCATCTAAGAACTGGTTGGTTTCCTGTTTAGTGTATTTGTAAGCGGGTTTACCGCTTCCATCACAACCGATAAGAACAACGGACGAGATGATAAAAAGTAATAGTCGATATATCTTCATTCTTTGGTTATATACTCGGTTTATAAATTTAGTTTACTGTTAAAAACGCTGAATGTATTTATTTTTTGCAATGGTTTTACAATGTTTTTTTTAATCGTCTTTTTAAGAATTTTCTCCGAACCAAGTGCTTTTGTAATCTCAATTCTTTTTCCTGTGAGAAGATTAAATTCGGTTTCGGTTGTTAAATTTTTACCATCCCAAGCTACTGAGGATATATTTTGTAGTTCAAAATTCCCATTATTGAATTTGAACTTATGGATAAGGTGATTTTCTTTGACTTCAGAAATCATATACAAGCAGTTATCTTTAATATCAAAATTTGGTATTTGATTTCCGCAATATTTCCCATTTGGATATTGCGGTTCTATTAATTTTTCAGTAGATACGTTAAGTAAATATTTTCCATTTGGTTTTAAAAAAAATATTTGTAATCTCAAAGGCTGAGTTTTATTAATGGTATCCATTGTTACTATAATTTTATCAGTTAAACCATCGCTATTTAAATCGCCTTTTTCAGTTCTAACTGGGTAAGTAAAATTACCTTTTAATTTTTGTGCATGTAAATAGATACTAATTTGAACGAGTGCAAAAATCAATAAAAATATTTTTTTCATCTTTTGATTAGGTTTTTATCTCTTCATCAAACCAAGTACTCAGCAAGCCTTCTCGCTTGAGCTGGCTCATGTGCACTTCCAAGCGATAAACTACCTGTGCAGCAGAATGACTATAAGAAATAAATGCGTGTGCCATATTAAATTTTTAATAGAATAAATAAACATAGGTATTTTTTTCAAGCTCCGCATGATTCGGCAGTGAGGCTTCTGCGATAGCTCGGCTTGCATCCTGTCTCGTGTCTGAATCTAAAGATATGGGTCTTATGAACCGTGATATAATTTAAGGGGTTATTATTCGAAACACCTTAAATAGCTATCCGGTTTCAACACGTTTTCTCAAAGTATCCGCGTAAAAAACAGTAATTCCAGGAATTGATCACTTGAGAGCGACTTAATAAACACCATTAAGATTACTACTTTAAAAATCCAGTCTTCACTAAATTAAGGTAGAAACACACCCTTTTTTTGTCGTAAATTCCCCCTGGAAATTTACCTAGCAACAACCATATTTACAGGTAGATTAGTCAATTGTATAACCAGAATATTGCGTCATGAATACCCAACCTTCAACCAAACTCGGCATTTATATCAACTACCCCGGACATTGTGAGAAAGCATTTCAGTTTTACGAGCAGCATTTAGGGGGAAAAATACATATGATACTGCCTCACCAACTACCACCGCCTAATTTTCCGAAAGAATGGAAGAACCCGATCCTCCATGCAATCATCGAAATAGGCGGCACTAACGTGAGGGGTGCGGACATCCCTCATGCCGAACCGATGCGCAGTGCTTACCTAACACTAGTTCTTGAGACAGCGGAAGAAGCGGAACACATTTATAGTTTATTGTCCAGTGAAGGCGAAGTGTTTATGAAAATGGAGAAAACTCCTTTCGCAAACCGCTTTGCGATGCTCCGCGATAAATTCGGAACCTCCTGGATGCTCCTCAATGAGAATTAAGTATGATGATATATAGAAATGCAAAAAACAAGAAACCTGCATAAAATCCGGGTTTTGATCCTATTTTGATTTACTTTCTAAAAGTAACGCCAATAGCCAGGAAAGAAGTTATAAAATTTCGTATAAGCCAAAATCCGACGAATAAAGATAGTCTTTTTTCGCAATCCTTATTGTTTTTGGATAGGCCATATCCGTACACTTAAATTTCAAGCCATCAAGCTGGTAGTAAGAAAGATAAGCGGGCGTAGGTAATTTACCATTTCTCCAGGCAATCAAAAGATCATCATCAAATTTTGGGATATCTTTTTTAGGCTTTAGGAAATCGACTTTAAACAACTCACTTTGCCTTACAACTAAGGCGTCATTTCTAATCTCAAAAACATTACAGCTTTCTGTATTTACCACCTGGTATTCACAGGGCACTAAGCCATAAGGTTTTAAAAGGTTTTTCTCATACTCATCAACAGCTTTTGCCCGCAGGCTATCACTTAAATGACTCAAATCTGCCCATTTATTATCAATGCTGTCTTGAAAAACGACAGTTTTAAATTCCTGCATTTTTTTATACAATGGATGAAAATATTTTTTCTGGTTGATATATAGATCGCCGTGGTCATCAATATAAAAAGGAATCTCCCAATCATATTTAGCTTTAAAAATTAGCTTATTTTCGACATCGATTATCTTAAATTCAAGGTTGCTGTTATCAGGCTTCAACAGCACCCGGCCATCTTTTAAGACAATGATTTCGCTTAGAGCGGTCAGATCCATAACCTTCCTGAATTTTGTTTTGTCTTTCAACAAATCGCCAATCATCGGAACCTCTGGATGCGCATCTTTTTTAGGGAAAGGATTACATCCGAATAAAAACAGCAGGCTTAAATACAGAAGTGTCAATATATTACTTTTCATAATAATTCATTTAAGCTACCTAATTGGGCTTGACAAGCTACTGCTTGTTTTGGATGATTAACCGTTCCAGTTCATCATCCAAGCTTTTGGTTTTTCCGCCACATACATTGAGAATCACTTTTCCATCAGGCCCAATCAATATCTTAGATGGCGTACAAACGACATTTTCCTTCAGCTTGATTTCCTTATTCATCGCTTCAGTATTATCAATTTGTTTAAATTGTAATCTCGACTCCTTGAACAGCTTTTGCGTTGCCTCCTCATCGTCAGAAAAACCTTCGGCTATGCCAATTATCGGAAATTTGTCTCCAAACCGCTGAAAAGTCTCATTTAAATCTGCTACCATATCATAGCCTTCTGATTTTTTAAGTCCCTCTATTTGGTAGACAAAGACGATCCAATATTTACCTTTATTTACTTCAGAGTTAAATATACTCCCATCACTGGTCTTTACAGAAAAATATTTCGGTCTACTCCCTATATTAAAGTCTATGTCCGCTTTGTTAGCAGCGATGAATTGCTTCAAGCGCTCTTCTTTATTTTGCCCGTTGCAACTTAACAAAACAAGGAAGAGTAAAACTGGCATAAAAAGGGCTTTCATTTTCATTTCTGGTCGAGAGTTGTGGCTGCTGTAATAAATAACCGGGCCCTAAAATCCGATAATATGATCGCTTGTATACCAAAGGCTGATATCCACTGAGAAGATCATAAATAAGACCAAACTAATGACCGGTTTTTAAGCGCTGTTCGCGCTTATCATTTAGCTTTATCCAAGATAGAGATTTTATTTGAAGATCGAAATATCCATACAGATTACGCTTTAGGAAAGTTTTTCTACTATGCGATTTTATTGACAGCTGAAATGTGTAATTTGTAAAAACTAATTATGATATAAAACATGGTGTTGGTAAAATCAGATGGCTTATGAATAATAAAATTCACATACTCTTCGCATTATTCATTCTTGCATCTTGCCATTCTCAAGACAATAAAATTGTTGATCTAGCAAAAATATCTAATGATTTTGATGCCTCAGAATTTTATCGAAACAAGATTAAAAAGACCAATGAGATCATTTCGAAAGACCCTAAGCGTATGGACAAGAAAGAAGCCTTAAATCTTTTGGACAATGCTTTTTTCGTAAAAGATACTTTAGGTTATTATAAAACGGATGGGAGATTCCCTACAGACCTGTCTTTAGAGCCAACCAATGACTGGATGGTAAGAGATAAAAAACCGACCGAAATATTTGGCTATGGTTACAACGCGGTAGCGTATGATCCTGAAAAAGACAAGATAGCTATTTTAAATACAGTAGCATTTCCTAAAATGGACATGGTAGAAGACCGTAAAGGCAACTTAATGTATCTTGAAGTGGGAAAGACTTCAAAAAATACAGATGATTTCAATAAGATCAAAGCATACCTCAGTAAAAACTGTAAGCGGGTTGCTGTTGATGATAACGACCCCAAAGCTTCTTATTGGGAAGGTGAATTTTTCTATTATTATCTTTTTAAAGACGATCGAAAAGAAGAGGAGGTCTCTTTTGATTCACAGGGAAATAGAAAATCCAGATCGGTACACAACACAGAAATTAGATTAACGATGTTCGAAAAGTCTTACATTAAAAAAATGGAAGAACTGGGGATTTATTCGGCGGGATATAAATTTTGGAAAAAAACGTTTTGATGCAAACGAATTCATCAAACATAGGTGAAGATAATTATCATTATAATCAGTAATGCTTTTCTATTTCTCTTATAAACTATATTTTTTGTATTTTGACTTGGTGTCACTTCATGAGCATTAAACGATACCAAAGCAACACCATATAACATCATCCTTAACGAAAACAAATTCATATGAAATTTAAAACATTGTTTTTAACGGCAGCAATTGCAGGAGCATTATCAACAGCGAGCTCCTGCTCAAATTTTGAAAGTGGAAAAAACCGTGAAAAAGGAACGCCAGTCGAATCGTCAAAGACGGCAGTACAAAAAATTTTGGCTGACAAAGAGGCTAACGAAGGCAAACGTTTCTCTATTACCGGCTATCTGAATTATTCGGCAGGAATGACGGTTTATGTTGACAGGCCCCAATCAGTATATGTAAATACAGCACCTGGGGATGAGGGAGAAACGATTACTCCCCTGGAGATGAAGTGGGCACAAAATGGTTATAACAGCGTTTTTGTTCCTGAAAATGCGGGACGTGGATCTGATAAAACGATATTTTATGACAATGAAGGCAAACCACTCACAACGAATGATAAGGTAGAAGTTTCATTTGAAGTTGGGAAAGCGTCAATTTACCCTTTTGAAGTGCGAATAGACAAAATAAAATAATACAAAATTGTGGTTTATAGGGTCTATCCGATATCAATAAATTTAACATTATTATATGCAGGTCAATTATTTTACACTCTTATTTACAGGTCTTTTCTTAATAGGCACATACATCAACTATAGGTACACTCAAAAGAAAGGGATGGTATTCAGGTACAAACCTATTGCTTTAATTATTATAGCTGTTTTATTTTTGATTTCATGTTATGGAATTATTGTTGGAAAACCATTTAATGAAATTCTACCTTTTATAGGGTAAAATAATTTTGCGAATTTGTTATTTAAAGTTAACCGTTACCCACGGTGGCCTATCTCCTTTTATAAAATACTGCCAACCCGTACATTCGCCATTGTTGTGGTCTCATACCCCTATAGGTTGACAGTTTTGGAATAAAACCTATTCCAAATGAAAGGAAAGATGCTGGAGCAGTTTAGACGAGTTTAACGAAAACTGGTATTATTATTCATGTATCATAATCAATCGGTAAAAGAAATAGCCAAAAGTTATAAATTGCCGAATACTTCTATTTTGAATAATTGAATTATTGTCAGTTTAAATGCGGAAAGAGTGACCATTATGGTCGAAAAATCCAATTTAGACCGCTTAGAGATTAATCGATTAAGAAATCCTTCCAACATCAAAAAACCCTTAAAAAGACCTGCTGACATAAGGATTCCCAATACATTATAGTCCACAGTAAAAATAAATTCCCTCCTTCCCAGGTAAAAATCTCAAAATTCCTGACAGTTCTTATATATTGTTGTCCTCCTTTTGTAATTTCAATCGTCATCAGCAGAAAAAACAATTAATTATGAAAGAGTTCGCATTAATTTTCAGACTAAACAATACCACAGACTTCAAACCTTCGCCCGAACAAATGCAGGAGAGAATGAACTGGCTTGCCGGCATTGCCTCACAAAACAAACTGGCAGACAAAGGAAATACCCTTTTGCCAACGCTTGCAGGTGCCAAAACAGTCAGACCTAACAATGTGGTATCGGACGGGCCTTATACCGAAATCAAGGAATTTATAAGTGGCTACATTGTGATCAGAACCGACACCATTGAAGAAGCTGTAGAAATCGCAAAATCTAATCCCATTTTCAAAATTGGCGGAAACATTGAAGTGAGAGAAGTTTTAAAACGTGATTAATGAAGCCCATCGTAAAATCGTCTGAGGAACTTTTACCGCACCTATTCCGGCAGGAATATGCTAAAATGACGGCAGTATTGTGCCGTCATTTTGGTTTAGCCCATATTGAACTGGCCGAAGATATTGCTAGTGAAACCTTTTTAAAAGCTTCGGAAAACTGGCCCATTAACGGAATACCCCAAAACCCAACGGCCTGGCTTTATACGGTTGCTAAAAACAAGCTCAAAGACTACTTTAAACACACAGCTATTTTTGAATCGCAGGTCAAAAAACAAATCATTGCATCTCCAATTTCAGACCAGCAAGATTTTGAATTCGATCCTAAAATTATAGCAGATAGCCAGCTAGCCATGATCTTTGCAGTATGCAACCCCGGTAATCCAATGGAAAATCAGATCTGTTTAGCCTTGCAAATACTCTGTGGTTTTAGTGTGGGAGAAATTGCAAATGCCTTTCTAACCAAAACCGAAACCATCAAGAAACGCCTGCTAAGGGCGAGAAACCAGCTTCGAAAAGACCATTTTCGAATCAAAGAGCTGAATGAAAAAGAAATCAGACAACGCCTGGAAACCGTATTGCGAACCTTATACCTGCTTTTTAATGAAGGGTATTTTTCAAAAACCAACAATCAGTTGATCAGAAAAGACCTTTGTTCAGAAGCCACCAGACTTGCCCTGGTGCTGACCGATAACCCGCTGACTAAAACCGCTCAAACTTATGCCTTACTTTCTTTAATGTGTTTTCAGAGCTCAAGACTGGAAGCAAGGACAAATCCTGAGGGAGAAGCCATTCTCTTTGAAGACCAGGACAAAAGTTTATGGGACAATGCATTGATAGAAAAGGGCAATTATTATTTAATCCATGCCTGTAGCGGGGCTGAAGTTACAAAATATCACCTGGAAGCGGGTATTGCTTATTGGCACACCACACCAACGGACCAAAAAAAATGGGAGCATATTTTACAGCTATATGATCAGCTCATCCTTATAGAAAATTCACCTGTCACTGCGTTGAACCGGCTGTTCGCGTTGGCCAAAGTCTATGGCAATGAAAAAGCGATAACTGAAGCGGAAAAAGTAAATGACAATCATAGCAATTCTTACCATGCATTGCTGGGCTATTTACATGCAGAGCGCAACATTGATACTGCTATCGAACATTATCAGCAAGCAATCAATCTGACAAAATCCGGCACAGAAAAAAAAACCTTGATAAAGGAGATTAAAAGGTTGACCAAAAAGAAAACACACAATAAGATCATCTGACCCCCTGGCCTTGTCCCCATCCGGCCTGCCCGATCGTCATTAGCCCAGATTCACTTAAAACTTAAAAAATGAAAATGAAATCTTTAAACTATTGGCTATATACAGGCCTAATGTCCGCTTTTATGATCTTCGCTGCATGGTATGCCGAGACACATCAGGCAGAGTTTACCAGACGCCTGGGCTTTCCGGCTTACTTTCGGATAGAACTGACCATAGCCAAATTAATCGGTGCCTTAGTACTACTAATACCCCAGGTACCTCAAAGGATCAAAGAATGGGTATATATTGGTTTCTGCATCTGTATGGTCTCTGCTTTTATTGCAAAATGTAATAGCGGTTACGGATTTATTGGAGCCGCACAGCCTGCGTTTTCTTTGATCTTCTACCTGGCACTTATCTTGCTCCTCTATAAGCTACCCAAAAAAGAAACTATCCGGACAGCATAGGAAGCTAAGCGGGATTATTCGATAGGAGGCCACCTATATTCGTATAATGTAACCTCCTAGTACGGCCAGGTTGATCAGTCGATTTCGCTTTGAAAGGGGTAATTTTGAAAGTATTGTACATCTAAAGCACCGAACGCTTAAAAAGGGATATCATTTTCAAGTCTAATTTTACAGGATTGCATTTGCAGTTATAAAAACAGAGATGGCGGTGAGTAATTTGGTGAGTTGAATTTCCCAGGTCCACTCAGACACTAAACAAGACGGTTTTTAAGCTTAGGTACAAATTCCCCACTCTGCACCAAAAAGGTATCAGAACCGACAAAAAGCCTGCAAATCGCACGAATAGCAGGCATTTTCCTTTTTAGAACATACTATTTAGTGAAAATGCGTAATTTTATCATATGACCTTTTACAAGAAATGTGTTTTGCAGTAAACAAATCACCAATTCTGCCCACAGGATTAACGCGTCTTTAAATATCAATATGGAATCCATAACTATAAAAAGATCAACTCAGCCCTACAGAAGTCTTGTGTGGTTATTTGTGACGTTGATACCAGTTGTCTTGTTTTCCTATGCAATGTTCGAAGCCCATGGAAACAATGATCGTATTGTATTTGGAATTATTGCAATGGTCTTTTTACTTCCTGCGATCGTTGACTTTATTGCAAACAAACTGATTCGGTTAAAAGCAGCAATTATGATATCAGAGCAGGGGCTGATGTTGTCCTCCAGCAAAGGTTTATACGACAGCTTTGCTTTTCTGCAAATATTTCAGTTCCAACGCAAAAAGCTAATTCAATGGCAGAATATCACTGGATTTAGATTATTAGTTCATTATAAGTATCTTACTTCTTATCCAAACGAAGGTGAAGGTACAGCTTCAACAACCTATTCGGTAGCCCAGTATCAGCTCTGTGCTGAAAGTGAAACCAGGAATGAAGACGTCATTTTTTCTGTCCATAATTTAGACAGAACTCCCGATGAAATTCTCATGCATTGTAATGAATTTTTAAAAAAGTATAGGGATAAGATTTGAGGTCACATCAGCTCAGGGGTGTAAATTGTCTATTTCACCAAAGGTGACCAAGAATCATTATCGCCGAAAATACACTAAAGCCCATGCACGGACTGCACTCAATAAAAGCAAAATTACTACATGTATCTGTGATCTCATTTTTTTAATGTTTTACTAAAATTCGGATAAAATTTTGTACTTAAACCGTTCCCCAGAAATTTCGCACTTTTCTTAGGTATCGTTTTTTGAGTTAATTTCGTTGTGATCAAATAGGCAACGAGCAGATTTGGTATCCACGACAACCAGGCTACAATTATATAGGACGTGTCGTAGATACCGATAACTAAAATCAAAATAGGCAGCCAGATTCTTAGTGTAACAGCAGCAAAACAAGCCGCATAACTGTAGATCATCAGTAATTGATGTTTTCCGATTTGTTGTTTCCTGACGGTTAAGTATGCTATTAAGGTGGTACAAAACCAGATTATGCCTAAACAGCTAAATCCAAGTGATGCCCAGAAACCTCCATCCGAAAAAAGCGCTATGTAGAAACCGGAAAGGGAACTGAATAAAGCCGAAACAACATATATTTTTCCAGTAAGCCTGTGTACTTTGATATTTCTGGACCTAAGTTTTGAGCTAAACTGGAGCCATCCCACAAGTAATGCAACCCCTCCAAAAATAATATGTATATAAAAAGCAATATACCAGACGAGGTTGTTTAAAAGCCACTCTGGTTTGTCATTCATTATTCCAACCTTTCCATTTATTAAAAAATATTTAAGTGGATAAAGTCCAATAATAATTGAAAAAAAGCCAAATAAAATCCACAGGATTTTCTTTTTCATATCAGCGTACTATGTTTAAACTAGTGGGTGCTGCAGGTACAGCATCTTCCCAAACATTATGCAACAAAAATGTACACTAGCGGGCAAAAAATGGTTCCACTTTGTAAGGTGGCACCTATTATTGTTTAGATTGTAGCTTGCAGACTTAATTTCTGCTGTTTTAAATAGGTTGTTGGCGACACTCCTATCTTCTTTTTGAAGTTTCTATTAAAGGAAGTTTTAGAATTAAAGCCAACCTCATATGCTAAAGCTAATAAGGTGAATTTATGATTTCCGGGCCGCATCGAAATGAGTTTAAATTCTTCAATTCTAAGTCCATTGACATAATCATAGAAGTTTTTATCTTCCAGTGTATTGATTACCTGAGATAAAGCATTTGGATGGATGTTCAGTCGTTCCGCAAGTTCATTCAAGCTCAGTTCAGGATCTTTAAACAACTTTTCCTGCTGCATTAACTGCGTAACTTGCAAATGTATTTCTGACAAGAGCGTGTACCCCATTGTCGATTTTTGATATTTTACCTTTGTAGTTATTGAAGATTCATCTTCAATGACACCTAATAATCCCATCTCCAAATGGTTAGCAGGTAAAGTAATGACGTTATTGTTGAAAATCCCAACTTGTTTGATGCCAAAATAGCCAATAGACAAAATAAACAGGTCTACTAACGTAAAGGTAGAGATGTCATTGCCCAAGAGAATAGATAACCAGATCAGGGACATGCCGATCATCAGATTTCTTAACCAGTTCAGATTGATCTTTTCCAGATGAGAAACGAGGTTTGAAATATTTTTGCGGTGTCCTTCTATCAGATAAAGCGACATTATGATATAAGCAATACCAGAAGGTAAAATTGCGAAATGGACGATTTTTAATAAGCCCAAATAACCAATGCCATTGTTTTCGTAAATAAATATCTTCTCGCCTGTGGCCAACAAAAAGAACTTCGACAAAGCAATATATGCTAACACTGCAGGAAGAAAATGAAAAGAACAGTACAATTTCCCGATCTTCTTTCCAGTTAACAAAGTAGCATACAAATACAAAAATGGGCCATGAAGCAGTGGCATGGGAATCTCAAGACCCAAAAAGTACGGATATTCCAGAAATTTATCTGATGCAATTAAGTAATAGCAAAGCAGGTGAATAGAGATCAAAAATAGCCAGAAGGCCAATACCAAATCTGCCCTAGATTTACCTTTTTTTGTAAAAAGCAGTATGGAAAGAAATAAAGAAATGACAACTCCAACAATATGTATCATGGCCTATACTAAGTATGGGCTAAATATAAAAGAAAACGGTAGATTTTGAATTATCATCTCTCTTATCTAATCATTCAAATAGTTAATTCATTCATTGTTAGGCACCCATGCAATTAGAATAAAAAGCGATGGTTTGGACAGCACCCCTTTATATGATTTCATAAAACACAAGGAGGAATTTGATATTTTAAAAGCTGCAGAATGGGTTTCCGTTCACCAGCTGGTCCCGCATGACATCTTGACGTTGATTTAGTATAGCGCAGCAGCTGGCACAAAGACAAATCAGGGCAAAAGGTCTATAAAATAAAAGGCGCCAATCACGTTTATGACGCCTCCCATCCTTATACTTCTGACCGCCTGCCTAATCATTTACAGCAGGCAGGCGAAAAACGTTAAATTTTATTTTACAGTAAACGGCACTGAAATATTGCCCCATTCTAAAACAACCTTACCTGATTTATCGATGGTAAAAGTCATTTTTTCCACGAAGCTTTTTGCTTTTCCAGTTTTGGCATTTACGCGAATGACGTCAGCTGCTTCCTTGTATTCATAGGGACCCGCCGGGTTTGCGGTCTTGTTAAAAATCCACACCCAGTCCTGCGCGCCAGGAATCGAGTGCAATGAGTACTTTCCGGCTGGCAAAGCTTTTCCGTCAATGGTCACATCTTTACCCACTTCAAAAATAGTGGCCTCGTTTGCTCCGGTTCGCCAAACTTTACCGTCAAATGGTGCGATTTCTTTACCTACAGTACGGCCTTTTACCGAAGGTGCGCTGTAATCGATCGTGATTGCTGTGCCTGATTTAGTTGTTCCTTTAGCGATTGCAGGCGGACTCGGGCGTTTACTTTTATCTTCTTTTGGTTTGTCCTGAGCAAATAAAGTTGCTGAAGTAAACAAAGTCACAATTAGAGACAGTACAAATATTTTTTTCATAACATTTAATTTTTTGATTGCTACTAATATAACAAATTTTCATTCGACTGTCATTTGTCCTAAATACACCTTCAATTAACCTAATCATGGAAAAACAAAAAACCCGGCATAGACTGAGTATTATTCCATATGAGGCCACCTCTTTCGCAGAACGCGGCCTCATCTGACAGTCCAAAATTGGGAAAGAACCATATTATGACCTCAGGAATGCTGATTTGATCTACATACTGAAGAAACTCGTGAAAAGCCTTTTAGTGATTGAGAGAAGCATGTTTTTAAGCCCGACGAAATGCCATGCTCAGGGATGTCAGATATAAATAAAATTCGTCGCCTATATTTGTAATTCGACCACGCAATTTTTGGTAACGCCCGACAGTCGCTCAGGCGACAATTTTGACCCGAAATGAATGATTTATAAAAAAGTGTTAAAAAACCTCCTACATATTTTCTTGTCGAAAAACTCAGACACGAAATAAGACGTTTTTTTTGCGCTTAGGTACAAATCCCCCACTCTAGGATTTCTGTAATAATATGCTGTTAGCGTATATCCAATTCTTACGGGATAACCATCATGCTCCTTTCTGCAGACTAAAAGATTTTCTTCCGGATTTTTAACTCTTCAAATCCCTCGATTTCTACAAGTATATGCTTCCTATGTATCCGCTTCTTCAGTTTCATCGGCACAGATCTGCTGGTCAACCGTCTGGCAATCCTTTGCATTATAGGCATGTCAAATGAAAGCTGCCGGAACTTTGGATGTAGTCAGTTATTCGAAACTTTCTTACCGTAAAGGTGTTAACTAATTAAACAATCAACAGATGAAATTACGAAACAATGATCAAGCGCCGGCTCCAGGAGCTGGTGTACTTTCAGTATCTTTAAAGGAAACAGAAGATGAACAGTTTGACTCGATTAAAAATCCAGTAAATGAACATGATCTTTGGGAGCTGATCAACCAAGAACTCGTCAGCGATGGTTCACCTGTATGGCGGATGTGGTGCTAACTGGAAAAACTTCCAGGAAATGAGAGTTACCGGGGCAAGCAACAAATTAACTAAGCCTTAAACTGTACTGTTTTTCTGGGCTTTTCTGGGATGCTATATAGGCTTGTTCTGCAGGTAATTTTCGATTTGCTCTCCAAGTTGCTCGAGTAAAGCTTCAACAGCCATTCCTTCACCGCACCAGCTTTTGCCACTTCCACCCAACTCCTGCCACATCACACCCAGGGTGGTATGCTGGTCGAAAATGGCATATTTAGGCTCTTCCAAATCAGGAACTACAAGTAGTGGTCTTAGCTCCCCTTCAATGATCACCTGAACCTCAAATGGCTCCCATCCTTCTTCAATATTTCCCATTTAATTAAGTTTTTTCATCACAAAATAAAGATACTTGATATTCAGATCATGGCAATAGCAATCGTGGATTGCTATTGCCCCGAATCTTCGAACAGATTTACCAGCTGTCGGCGTAAACGACAAATAATTTTATCATCACACTGAAGCGCTATTTCCTTGAGCCTGGCTCACCCATACGTCTGAACGGAGCAAGTGCATCAGCTGGTGGGCTATCGTCATCCGTATCTGTTTTCGATTCGCTAGGGCTGTTAACTTTACTGTCTTCAAAGTCAGATAAACCTTGTTTTTTACGTTTCTCTTCCAGCTCCTTTGACTGCTGATCTCGAATTTGCTTTTCCATAATAAATAGCTATTAATTAGAATCCTATAAATCGATAACACCTAAATGTTTTTAGAATTGTAAGCCCCATTTTCCCGATCGCTTTTATAGTTCATGGCATCGTCTTCTTTGCCATTCTCCTGCACGCCTGTCTGATCTTTCAGTTGGTCTGCTTTGTCTTTCTGTCCTTCTTCCTGCATTCTAGATATGCTCATCTTAGCATTAATATTATGCTTACGCTTGTTATCCCTGGTTTTCAGTGGCTGTACGGAAGAGGATTTAAGGCTCGCATGAGCGGCATCATTATTAACGTTAGCGTCCTGACTATTTTTGAGGTTTTCCTGGATATTCATAGTAAAAATGTTTAGGTGTAAATACAACAATCTTAAACACTTATGGTTTTAATATTTCAGGAGCCATTGATTCTGCGTTTTATTTTATGCTTTGATGCCCACTTGAGCTGATGAGAGGAAAATCTACTGGACTGCAAAGCGGAAACCTATCGAAATTACAAAATGAAAAAAAATAGGTCAGTATTTCTAGCAAAACGGTAATTTTGGGTAATGTCTTCCAAATTCCAAATCCTTTATTTTTTTGAAAATGCCCGCCTAATGATTGCGGAGATCAAGCGTTTGGATCTTCCAGGAAACGCAAGCTATACTGAAACTTGTCATTGGCTTTATTTCGATAAACAAACGGGCGCACTGATGAAGCTTTGGTTCCATACGATGGATTCCTCTGGAGAAATCGAAGAAAGGTATTTTGAGCAGGGATTTTTGAAATTCAATGGCACCCAGGCCACCTTTATTGAAAAGTACAACTCAGCTCAACATACTCTGGACAGACGTAGTACAAAAGAAGCATCACCTGAACTCATATCGGTGCTGGAAAGCTATTTTAAACACCCTGAAGGGAAAAAAGATTGATTATTTTGCTGAGGCACTGTTGGGGACATTGCCATTGCCTTGTGCATTACCTTAATTTCCTGCAGTCGGCGCTGAACAGGTCGCGGAATTGCTCTTTCCCATGAACCCCAAATTAATAATAGGCATCAGGTTAAGACCTGTCCAAAGATCCACTATCGAAAGTTTCGTATAGTGATGTATGCTTCATCAAAAAAACATCATTACCTTACCTGATCTTGCCAAAACTTTGGGCAATGATAGCAATATGTTCTTTTATTTTTACTTTCTGAAGATGCTCCACTTTTTCCGGCCCACCTAAACTAAGCAAAGGCACATACCCAAAGCATTCGTCGTATTGCAGGGCTCCATGGTTTTCCTTGGCGGTGAGGTAATTATGGTCGTTCAAATTAGCCCTTAAAAAGCCCTCATCCGCTAAATCCATATCAAAAAACCATTCCATGTCATCCCCACTTTCTATAATGGAATCCTTGCCATTTCTAAAATATACTGCCCGGATCGCATCACCTGTCCAGGTCAGGAAATCTCCAAGGGCAGTAACCCCAAAAACGATTTCGACATCCGTATTGTCATAGGCTTCATCAAACACAGGTTGAAACTCTAACGGATTAACCAACTTCAGATAGCCATTCATAAAGATTCCAAACCCATAGCTATTCCAAAAGTCAATAAGCTGAGGAGGCAATTTGCCCTCGTACTTATCCGATACATCGCCTGTTGCCTTTAGTACAATCGAATAGTTCGGGTATTTTTCAAAAAATATATCAAACATAGGCCGAAGGGTTGTTTTAATCAGATAAACCATTCCAACAAGAGGTTTACTACTAAAGAAGGGAAATAACAAACATCGCTTTCAACAAATATTCTGAAAACTTCATGAAATATCAAGGGTTATGCTTAAAAACGATTTGCAGGGCAGCTAAGGCGGAGTACGGGAAAGATAAACCCATCCAGGGTAACAATACTAAGGATGGTACGACAAATGTGTGCACGCCTTACGCTGACTAAACGAATAAATGATTCGCTAAACATTTTTTATAAAGCACGATGAATCCAGCGTTGGTAAGTCAATTCAAATTTAGTTTCGCCATTGGAATAGCTTCCGACCTGAATCCAGCCTTGAAGCGGATAGAATTGTTCTGCACGTGTATTCGGTGCTGTCCCTAAAACTACCTTGTCCTTAGTCTGCTGAAAATACCAATCGATCATTAGTCGATGCAATTCCTTTCCAATCCCTTTTTCTGCAAACTCCGGATCTACAAACAATGCCCAGACACTCTTTTCCAACAGGTCAACAATTGAAAAACCCACAACCCTACCATCCACCTCACAAACCCACCCCTTACCTCTTTCGGAAATGTAATACGCCACATCTTTATCAGGAACAAGATCGGGATTGCTCAAAGTATTCTCTTTCACCAGATGCCGTACTACCTGCATCTGTTTAATATCTGAAAGTTTCGCGGTTCTAAAAATCATAAAGCAGGTTTTCAATTACAGGTCAAAAATTTTTACTACGCCCTTTTACATGACCTGTCTCATCAGGCAGTCAACCAGCGTATCCCTTTCATGAATTTTGTCATTTAAGGTGGTTTTTATATTTATTTTCCGGTGTTGCCGGAGAATTATGAAATCCGGCTGCGTACATTATAAATAAGATGTTCGATGCAAATATAAAAAACAGCCGTGTTCCTTTCAAATATTTTTGGACAGTCTATTCGTTTCTTGCTGAATGCACAGAAGTTTAATTTGTAGTGACAAGTCAAATACCCTGTGTTATTAGTGGAGATTTTGTTTCCTTAATTTTTGTGTGTCTAATCCTATTTCATTGCAACGAAATCAAAATTTCTTATCCTACATCAACTCAATGGCCACAAAAATTTTAGAGCTTTGATTTATCAACGAAAAGCACAACTTAAAAACTAAAATTATGGCTAAGATTATCACAAAAGACGGAACTGAAATTTATTACAAAGATTGGGGAACAGGTCAACCACTGGTATTCCATCATGGCTGGCCACTATCAGGCGACGACTGGGACGCGCAGATGATGTTCTTTCTGCAAAAAGGATACAGAGTAATCGCCCATGACCGCAGGGGGCATGGGAGATCAAGTCAGGTTTCCGGTGGACACGATATGGATACTTATGCAGCAGATGTCGCAGCCCTTACCGAGGCGCTCGATTTGAGAGATGCTATACATATCGGCCACTCAACAGGCGGCGGCGAAGCGATTCATTACGCTGCAAACCTGGGGAAAAACCGCGTCGCTAAAGTTGTACTTATCAGCGCGGTAACACCATTAATGTTGCAGACAGAAAACAATCCCGATGGTGTACCGATGGCTGTATTTGACGAAATACGTCAGGGTACCGCATTTAACAGGGCACAATATTTCCAGGACTTCACCATCCCCTTTTACGGCTATAACCGTGAAGGTGCCAAAATATCGCAGGGCATCAGGGATAATTGGTGGAGACAGGGAATGATGGGAAGCGTAAAAGCACATCATGATGGTATTAAGGCATTTTCAGAAACAGACTTCACAGAAGACCTTAAAAGTGTGGATATTCCGGTACTGGTTTTGCATGGAGAAGATGACCAGATCGTTCCATTTCCTATCTCGGGAGCAAAAGCCATCAAATTACTAAAAAACGGGAAATTGATTTCATATCCTGGTTTTCCTCATGGCATGCCGGCTACTGAGGCACCCACTATCAACAAAGATCTTCTGGCTTTTATTCAATCTTAAACAGACTTCAATAACTGGAAATTAGCACATTCCGCAACCCAGAAAAGCTGTCATAACTTAATTTGACAGCTTTTTTTTATTGGTAATGAGCCGATTGTTAAAGCAACACTCATGAATAAGATTAACTTTCCCTACCAGATGAGATTTTCAAAATAGCCAAGTGTGTTAATGTCCTGTTTATTAAAACAATTCTAAAGTGTGATCGTTATATAACTGAAGGCTAATGTATCAAGCTTAATTTATTAACCTAAATTTAGAACAATGAAGAACAGACAAGATGCAAGGCATAGCAGTTCGGAACAGGGCAAACCTACTTCAGATCGAATGTATCACAATGCCAAAGACGACAAAAAGCAACAGGGAATTACCAATGGCGGAGGTCAGAGGTCAGACCAGACTTCCAATAAAGACAATCAACGTAAACGAGAAGGTCATTAAAATGCCTTTTGCGTTTCCGGGTAAATATTCTATTAGCTGTAAAAAGGTGTTCAGGTCAGAACACCTTTTTTTGTCTTCTTAGACTTTCAGCGTTTTTAAACATGGAAGCTGAAAATAAGTTAAGAGCGATTTTCCATGAACCAACTGGCGATTAAGCAATTTGAAAAAAACAGGAGCCGGCCGGTGCTTAAACGTACTGGAGCTTCTCCGGTTTTTAATATTAAAAGCGGCTTAATTGTGGGTAGGAAACGCGAGTTGAACTAAATAAGAATATAAGCAAGATTAGATTGTTATTTTAACGGAAACAGATTTTTTCAATAAAGAACGCTTGGGTCAAGTCGCGAACCCCGAACCACCCTGGCCACTGTTATATAGAGATAGGCGCTGGTTGACATCAGTGCTTATTAATCTCCTGGCGATGAAAAGTACAGATTTTTCAGGATTCACTTAAGGGAAATGCTATTCAGCAAGAGAAATAGGTAATATTCATTTATATCAATTCTGTTTGAGAAGAACAAACCATTAGCATCATTCGTTTTACGCTGTCAAAAACCGGGAACAACAAAATCTAAAACATTCTGTATTAACCATTGTAGTTATTAAACAGAAAACTAACGTTGAACATTAAAACAATAATCATGGGACAATTAAGCAATCGAACCATAGCCGTTTTATCGGAAAATGGTTTTGAAGAAACAGAATTGACAAGCCCTGTTGAAAGGTTAAAAGAAGAAGGTGCCACAGTTCATATCATCTCGTCTAAATCAGGCAAGATACAGGCAATGAAGGGCGACCATCAGTGGACAATTGAAGTGGATGTAGACAAGACAATCAATGAAGCTAATGCTGATGACTATCATGCATTAGTAATTCCCGGTGGGGTATTAAATCCCGACGCATTAAGAAAGAATGAGGATGCCGTCGACTTTGTAAAAGCTTTTTTTGACCTTGGAAAACCAGTAGCAGCGATCTGTCACGGCCCGCAAGTGCTGATTACAGCTGAAGTTGTAGAAGGTAGAAAGTTGACTTCAACAAAAACCATAAAAATTGACCTGTTGAATGCTGGTGCTGAATGGTATGACCAGGAAGTTGTAGTTGACGCGGGTTTGGTCACCAGCCGAAGCCCAAGAGATCTCCCTGCTTTTAATGACAAGATGGTAGAAGAATTTGCAGAGGGTGTCCATGAAGGGCAACATTCCTAACCCATAAAATTAAGCGGGTATCTAAAAGGTCCCGCTTTGTGTTATTACTGGAAATATCACTCTATACTATTTACCATGACAAAACTTAAAATAGCAGTTCTGGTGGGCAGCCTTCGCAAGGAATCCTGGAACAGAAAAACAGCCAATGCACTCATTGCACTTGCTCCTGACTTACTTACATTGGAGATTATCAGTATCGGCGATCTGCCGCTTTACAACGAAGACCTGGAAACAGCTCCACCTTCGCAATGGACAACCTTCCGTAAACACCTGGCAACTTTTGACGCAGTACTTTTTGTCACTCCAGAATATAACAGGTCTGTTCCCGCAGTACTCAAAAATGCCCTTGATGTCGGCTCTCGTCCATATGGGAAAAGCTGTTGGGATGGAAAACCTGGTGCGGTGATCAGCGTATCTCCTGGCAACATTGGGGCCTTTGGGGCAAATCATCACCTGCGCCAGTCCCTTGTATTTCTGAACGTTCCTGCTATGGCTCAGCCGGAGGCCTATATCGGGGGTGCCGCTAGCTTATTTGACGATAATGGTATACTCACCAATGAATCTACCAGGGCATTGTTAAAGAAATTTATGGACAGTTTCCAGCTCTGGATCACTAGCAATGTAAAAAAGTAAGAAGATTTTTGTTGATCCTTCATATTACGCCCATGAGGAATATAGACAAAGGTAAATTCCCCTCTTATGCTATAAGCTTATTTTACATTACCTTCAAACTTTAATTTTTCAAACACATCATGCCCGAAACCCATTAAATTAATCACAATCAATCCTTATCTATGAATGCGCTAATTATTATCGATGTGCAGTATGATTTTTTACCCGGAGGTGCTTTAGCTGTTAACCATGGTGACGAAATCGTCCAAACCATTAACGACTTACAGTCAGAATATGATCTGGTAGTAGCCACGCAAGATTGGCATCCAAGGGGTCATAAAAGTTTCTTTACTTCCCACCCAAATAAAATACCATTTGAAGAAATATCGTTAAACGGATTAAATCAGGTACTATGGCCTGAGCATTGCATACAGGGAACAAAGGGCGCAGAACTGGTTCCAGAACTTTTAACGAATGCTGTTGAGGCTATTTTTAGAAAAGGGATGGATAAAGAAATTGACAGTTACAGCGGCTTTTTTGACAATGGCAGAAAAAAATCTACAGGCATGGCCGATTACCTTAAAGGAAGAGGGGTTACTGAAGTAGCCGTTTGCGGAGTGGCCGCTGATTTTTGTGTGTATTATACTGCAAATGACGCGTTAGACTTAGGTTTTAAATCAAGTATTATCACGCGCGCCGCTAAACCGATAGATCGGGAAAGATATGAACGTGTTAAAAAAGACTTTCAGCTAAAGGGGGGAACTGTTATTTGATCACCCGAACGATCATGCCTGCCGATTGTTAACACAGCAGTAAATTATTTGACGACAATGACAAAAGAAAATCATTCTGCCACCAATCTAAAAAATCTTGCACGGATAATCTTGGGCCTATTTATGATATTGGCAGGTTTGGGGCATCTAAGTTTTCAGCGGGAAGAATTTCAGGCACAGGTACCAAACTGGATCCCAATGAACCAAGACCTGGTCGTCCTGCTTTCAGGAATTGTAGAGATTTTACTGGGAGTGGCAATGATCTTTTGGCGCAAACAAAGAATTAAAGTCGGCATAGCACTTGCCATCTTTTATATACTGGTTTTCCCTGGCAACATTGCCCAGTACACTGAACATCGCAACGCATTCGGGCTGGATACCGACACCAAGCGTCTGGCACGGCTTTTCTTCCAGCCTGTGCTCATCATTTGGACACTATGGTCCAGTGGTGTACTCAAACGACAAACCGCACCCGAGCGGGAAAACTAATCGTTGCTGCAACCTAAAACCAGACAGAGACCTGAACTACACCTTCAATTAAACAATTTTTCATCTATTCTTTGAAGAAAAGCGCAGTCTTTTTGAGCTTTGCCAATGTTCATGTTCCCTTAATTTTCTGCAAACACGCGAGGTGTAAGAGACTTTGCCACACCCTGTCTCTCCACTCAGCCAATCGACCTTTTAGAATTATTGGCAATTAAATTAGCAATGCTAATGCAGATAAGTTAGATTATTTTGGCATAAACCAGGCGATATCTAATTGCGCTGGATGAGAACCTTGAAAACCACGATGTCATCCATAAATTAAAATCCAATGACAAACCTTTTCAATAAGCGAATGTTATTTGATTATGTGCCACTAATTTTTAAACATGAAGTCTAAAGCAAAAGAACGTAGTACCTTTGATTCAGTCAAAAATCCTCCTATAAGCAAGCACACTCATTATTTTCATGCTGATGAAGATTTTAGAGAAGACCGGGACTGGGGAAAAACGGAAACAATTGAGTTCCCCGACAAACAGGATACCTTAAAAATCCATAAAAAAAGAGCATAGTTAAAGTGCTTATTTAGCATCTGAAACCTGAATTTCTGATCAGGTCTTATCCCTATATGGCAGGGTTTATGAGCCATCTGACTGCTAGCCACATCTCAACAAGGAATCAGGATAACTATTGCTATTCAGCAAATTTTACCCTAATTTGAAAAGAAATTAGACGATGAAGCAGCATAACCTGGAAAGATATATTACAGTACAAAAATCGGTCTTTCAAACCGCTCTGACTGAAATTCAAAACGGCAGGAAAAGCAGTCATTGGATGTGGTATGTATTTCCTCAAATCCAGGGGCTTGGTTATACGGAGATTTCGAGATTTTATGCCATTCGAGACATTGATGAGGCCAAAGAATATCTGCAGCATCGGACATTAGGACCTAGACTCATTTTAATGTGCAATAGCTTACTGGAACTTAAAACCAATGACGCACATCGAGTATTTGGCAGTCCGGATGACCTGAAACTAAAATCATGCATGACCCTATTTGCCTCGGTTTCACCTACAGATCCGGTCTTCGAAAAAGTACTTGATAAATTCTATAACGGCTTAAAGGACCACATCACACTGAAAATATTAAACCTGCAACTAAGGAAGTAAGCATCGTCTCTATTTTTAAAAAATCGCAGAAATGACAGGGATGATGCCCCATTCTCCGCCAAAGTATCAAAACCTGTATAAAGCCTGCAAATCAATGATTAGCAGGCTTTATTGTTTATCAAGTTTCCCCTCCCTGATTTATGGAACAACAATTGTTTTACGCTGAACGGTATGGGCACTAAAAAAGCCTAATGCCCCACCATTGATATTAGTAACCGGATTTGCTGGTGCAGCCCCATCGGATGAACCGTTGGCATTGGAGAGGCTAAACATATAAGTGTATACAGAAGCATCAATACAATGCATTTCCGCTGTTAAACGATCTCCTTTAACAATATTTTTGCCATGATCTTTGGTTGTGTTTTCAAAGACCAGATACTCATTTATTTCCTGTCCACTGGTAAATTCATCATTGAGCACTTTATATTCACGATGAATTTTATCATTGATATATTGCTGGAACCAATAGTAGTTTGCCACCCCGGGCGTATCTTTGAATTTCACCATCGGCGTGGTACGGGTTGAATCGTAATCCTTTGGTTTAAGTGTAAAATCCAGAAAAGGTACGTGCTCAGGCATCGTGCTGGATGCGGTGAACATTTCGCCCTGAATGGTTACAGACAGAAAATAGGTTTGACCAGGAGTACCATTAATCGCGGTTGTGGTATAAATCCCCTTACTGATCTCGTTCAACAATACTGAGGTGCCATTATTATCAACCTTAACAATAGCTCCGCTGATGCCGTTAAACTGGTTGTCATCACCAAAATTCTTTGTTTGACTCACATTCACCTGACATACACCTGGTTCGTTGGTAATCATACCCTCAATTACGTACTTTGGGGTATTGTCCTTAAGTTTCAGCTCTATGGCATCTTCACAGGACCAAAGCAACACCATCATAGAAAGTAACAGAAAACGATATATAGAATTCATAAGTTAAAATTTAAAATTGTAAGATACGGATGGAATAAAGCGGAATAAGGTGGTTCTTATTGCCTCGGTACGGTTGGGGTCTGACTCACTATCCTGGAAGGTAATGCGGAATGGATTTTTCCTGCCATAGGCATTGTACAAGCTAAAGCTCAGTTCAGATGAGAATTTCTTGTTCTGTTTCAACATTCGCGTAGCACCCAGGTCTAATCGGTGATAAGCAGGCATACGATCTGCATTGCGTTCAGAGAAATAAAAATAGCTTTGACCAAGTAATCGGTATTTTCCATTTGGAAAAGTAACAGCATTTCCAGTAGAATATACCCAATTTGCAGAAACACTCCATTTTTGGCTCAGTTTATATACGCTGACAACAGAAACATCATGAGTTTTATCCTGACGGGCATTATACCATTGATTGTTATTGATGCCATCGATTTTTCTTTCCGTTTTTGATAATGTGTAACCTAACCAGCCGCTAAGCCTGCCCGCTTTCTTTTTCAACAGCAGCTCCATACCATAAGCACGCCCCTTGCCAAACAGCAACTGTGTTTCAATTGGTCTGTTTGTAAATATATCAGCACCATTGCGGTAATCAATCTGATTTTTCAGTGTCTTGTAATACGTTTCGACCGTTAGCTCATAAGCAGAGCCAATGTTCCGATAGTAACCCAATGACACCTGGTCACTCAATTCAGGTTTAATAATGTTGGTACTGGCCACCCACCTATCGGTTGGAGAAGCGGCATTAGAATTAGAAATCAAGTGCAGGTTTTGCACATTCCTCACATAAGATGCTTTAACCGATGCCCACTCACCGACTTGCAGTGCAGCGGCTAAACGCGGTTCTAAATTAACATAAGTTTTTACCAGTTCTCCCCTTTTGTAAGCAGTTGAGCCGATTACATCTCCTGCCTGGTTGATGCTGTAATAGTCACCAGGGCCCAATATGGTGAAAGCTGATACTCTCAATCCATAAGTAAGGGTAAGCGCACTACTGGCCTTCCAGGTATTACTCACATAGACTGCGTTTTCCAATGAGTATCTATTTTGAAGGTTCTGTGAAATGAAACCGGAATTTCCTGTGGCCTGCACTTCTCCAGGTTTTATGGTATGGAATATTGAGTTCAAACCAAAGCTAATCGTATTCTGCTCATTAGCATACCACTGGATATCCTCCTTAACATTCCAATCACGAATCTGCGAGAAGAGTGTCAGTGAATTTTCGTCCGTATTAGCCTGCACCTTATAATTGTAGTTGCTAAAAATTACCGAGGTATTGGAAAATAGTTTATTGTTAAAAACATGATTCCAGCGCATGGTTGCGGTAGCATTACCCCAGTTGATTCCAGAAAGGTTATCCGAGGCCAATACATCCTTTCCAAAATAGCCGGATAAAAACAAACGGTCTTTATCCCCTAATATATAATTGGCCTTGGCATTAACATCATAAAAATAAAGCTGTGTATTGTTGATCGAAGTATCGCTGGAGAGTTTTAGGAACATGTCTGCATAAGTCCTGCGGGCAGAGATGAGAAACGATGACTTATCCTTTTGAATTGGCCCTTCTACATTTAATCGTGCAGCAATAAGGCCAATTCCCCCGCTTACCCCCAACTTTTGATTGTTTCCGTCATTCATTTTAACATCCAGAACTGATGACAGACCACCACCATATTGAGCCGGCATTCCACTTTTATACAGCGTTACATTTTTAATTGCATCAGAATTAAAGGTCGAAAAGAAGCCCAGCAAATGGGAGGCGTTGTATACTGGCGCTTCATCTAATAAGATCATATTCTGGTCTGCCGTTCCGCCGCGCACAAACATACCACCATTTCCCTCTCCGGCAGTTTTCACGCCAGGTAATAGCTGCAAGGTTTTGATTAAATCCGGCTCTCCCATGAGTACAGGGACCAATTTAGTTTCGCTGATGCTCAATCGTTCCATTCCCATTTGCGGATTTCCGATATTTCGTTGTGCGGAAGTACTATTGATTGTAACCGTTTCCAATAAATTCTGATCATCAGTTAAGGTAGCATTCAGATTCGTATTTTCTTTCAAATCAATCCGGACTCTGTAGGTTTTTGAGCCGACAGCGCTAATCTCCAGATCATAGCTACCCTTTATCAGGGTAATGGAATAAAAGCCATATTCATTGCTGGCTGTAGCTAAATTAGCGCCCACGATCCTTATGGTTGCGGCAATTAAAGTTTCGCCTGTACTTTGCGATTTAACTGTTCCGCTTAGTGTATACTTTTCTTTGCTTTGTGCCGGATTTGCCGCCGGACCGGCCTCGTCCTTTTTTGTTTTTTCGGGATCAAGGCGAATGAATACTTCTTTATCCAGTATACTGAATTGCAGCGGCTTGTCAGCAAAAGCCAATGTCAGAATCTCTTTCAGGCTTTTATCCCAGGCGGTAATGCTGATCTTAATAGAACTGCTTGCAATCTGTTCATTAAAGGTGAATTTTGTACCGGAAATGGAAGTTATTTTATCTAGTGCTTTTTTAAGTTGTTCGTTTTTTAAGCTTATACTTAACTTTTTATCCAATGGACTTTGGGCATGTGCCCGCGACTGTAGGACTATCAGAAATAATAAGACAACGGCAATAAAGGTTAGGAACCCAACAGGTTCTAGTTTTTTCATTGATATGTTTGTTTGACAGTTATGGATTCATAACTTTATAATTAAATATTGATTTCTTATGTCCTGTAGTTCTCAAGGCTCGGACATTTTAAATTAGTTCAGATACTTGCCTGGTTCTGTATAACAGAATCGGGCATTTATTTTAGGATCACATAATGCCCTCCCTCTTTTCGCCATTTAGCTTCCACAACGGTACTTAGCTTGTTTAATGTTTCATCCAGCGGAGCTGACATGTTCAGATTCCCATAAAATATTGCTTCAGATAACTGCTTATCTAATTTAATTTTTATGTTATACTGATTTTCAAGATCTCTGCTGACTTCCTGAATTTCTGCTCCTTTGTATTCATATAAACCTAATCGTTTATTCATAAAGGTAGCAGCATCAGGATAGTCCACTTTTGAAATACGCGAGGAAATTTTATCAAACACGATACGCTGATTAGCCAATATCGTGTCTCGTTTGCTGCTGTTTGAACCATTAAGTGAAACAGTTACTTTCCCGGTCACAAGGGTCACATTTATTATGTGTTGTTCTTTGTAGGCCGTTACATTAAATGCAGTGCCAAGTACCGTAGTATTGATTTGGCCACTTTTAATGATAAATGGATGTTTGGCATCATGTGCTACTTCAAAAAAAGCCTCCCCTTCCAATGATACTTTACGTTCTGTTCCTTCAAATCTGTCGGAATAACTAAGCTTACTATTGGGACTTAACCACACTTTGGTGCCATCTGACAGATCAAATTGTTTACGCTCGGTTGATGTTGTGATTGATTTGGATTCCTGCGGAGGATTAAATATCCGAGACACATCGGACCAGTAAAAGCAAATTCCTATTACAATTAACAACGTTGCAGCAATACCTGCAAGCCTCTGCATGCCAAAACTGTTGCGACTTGATATCAGTCGATGTGTGGTCTTTTTATCAGGAAATGGAGGGGTTAACCCTTTCTCTGGACTAATGGCGGTTTGATCCCATGTTGCCGACATTAGCGTCATTACCTGTTCATCATCTTTACTTTTCTCAAGCAACCTGAAAAACAATTTCAGCTCTTCTGCTGTACACTGATTGTTCAGGTACTGATGATACAAATATTCAAATTGAACTTTTTCTTCCACAGTTTAAAAATTTACCGGAGGCTGCTTACCCGGCCGGTTTATTATAATACAACTGAAAAAGATGATAGGACTAGTTGGAACGAAAATAATTTGAGGCAATCAGAAAACAAACGATACTTCCATGTTTGCTGACATAGCTGCGAATAAACTTCGTAGCAACAACCATATGATTTTTAACCGTGTTTTTTGAAATATTCAGCCTTTCGGCAATCTGTTCATGAGTCATCTCTTCATTACGGCTCATTTGATAGATCAATTTCTTTTGTGCCGGCAAAAGTGCAATGGCTTCATCATAGGTTTTGAGTAACTCTTTCTCCAGGAGGCTGTCGTCAGTTGAGTGGCGAATAGCATCCATATAATTTAACACCTCTTCCTGCAGCACCTTGTCGCGTGCTATTTTTTTGAGGTGGTTAAGCACATGGTTTAGTGTAATTTTTCTGATGTAGGCATCAAAATTGAGTTCAGGGTTGATCTGGTCTTTTTTCTGCCAGATCCTGATGAAAACTTCCTGCACAACTTCCTCTGCCGTCTCCGCAGACTTACAAAGGTTGCAGGCATAAAGGTATATTTTACTTCTGTACAGGTTATAGATTTGCGCAAAAGCCAACTGATCACCTTCTCTGAGCTTTTTCAGTAGTTCAATGTCCTCAGTGATATCCGGCAGATGTGTAGGCATAAAAATCTATTGCGCCCAATGTTAGATAAAAATTCTTAGAATTGGAAACAATCGGGTCAACTGTAAAACTTTCCGATCATATGGTCAATACAAATGACAAACCACTTTAAAACCCTTTTGCATATTTTTTGTCTCTTTTGACCAGTTGGGAGCTTTTCTGATAAGACACCTAAATTTTACCCTAAAAAACCATTAAAAGTCAGATCAATAGTTTTCAAAAAGAACAGAATCAAGGGTAGAGAATTTGTTACAAAGAATTAACCCAATAATAACCTAAAGTTGGTATTAATCAAAACCAGCATTCCTAATATTACCCAGACTTTAAATTACTGGAGTCACAAAATAATTCTAGTTCAAAACAAATGAAAAAAATCCTGCTTTTTACAATCCTTCAATTGCTGATCATCAAGGGCATCGCCCAAACGATTAATACCGTAAATTCCGGGGACCCATTTGGAATGACCTCAACTCAGCCATTCTTATTTTCCATAAACACCCTTACCCCTCAAAATACCAGATGGAATATCCATTATTCAGGAAGTTATGGGCAACGGACGACAGGACAGTTCGGATACGATGGTCTGGGGCAGCAGTTTGGCGTAAAAGGCTATTTGGGTAACCGTTTCACTTTATATGCCACTGCGGCAATCGGTTTCGCAAACCGTGGCGGGATAACCTCTGCCGAGCAAGCTGAAGTAATTAGGGATTTAATTGGCGGCACACAACTCAGTGGTTTTAGACTCGGCGCTGGGTTGGGGGTAAGTCGGGATTGGTCAAACGTAAAATCAGCCATCAGTAGGATAACCGCCTCATTTGATCAAATCAATTGGCGTTTGCTGGGTAATTTAAGGTTTGAAAAAGCATTCGACAGTAATAGAGATAAACTGGATTTTATTACCAGTCTGGGTTACCAGCATCGCATTTCTGGCGGACTATATGTGGGTTTTGAAGCCGTAGGTCAGGATCTGGAAGGATTCTGGGAAAAAAATGAAGCAGAAGGAGGTGCCAAAGTATTAGTCGGTCCTGCGATAAACCTTGAACCCGCCCATTCAAAACTATCGTTCTCGCTTTCCGGTGGACCGGTATTTTATGCAACCAGAAGCCAGGTAATCCCATCAGAAGCCATTCGCGATATTGGCACGGTAGCATCAGAAAACGGATATACCATCAGAGCTTTGATTAACTTCAACTTGCGTAATCATTAAAACCTTATTCAATAGTAGTATGAAAAAAATCATGATATTTTTTGCATTTGTATTTGTGACCAACCAGACTCAGGCACAATGGCCGGGAAAGATTGAAAAAACAAGTCAGATCTTATTGCCGAATGGCTGGAAATTAAGTCCTGCAGGTCGCTCGATCAATTTAGGAGATCTGCCACTGAACATGCAACTAAGTTCAACAGGTAAATTCCTTGCAGTCACTAATAACGGGCAAAGCATACAGTCGCTACAGCTAATTGATCCTAAAACGGAAACCATACTTGACGAACAGGTATTGGCCAAATCCTGGTATGGACTGGCTTTCAGTAAAGATGAGCAACATGTGTATGTATCCGGAGGAAACGATAACTGGATTCTGGACTTTCGGATCGAAAACAATAAACTGGGGAAAAGCGATACCATTAAGCTTGGCCCAGTTTGGCCGAAGGGAAAAATAAGCCCTGCAGGTATTGCCGTAAATAAAGCAAATACGCGGCTATATACCGTAACCAAAGAAGACAGCACCCTTTACATCATCAATCCTAATGAAAAAAAGGTGTTGAAAAAAGTGCAGTTACCGGCAATTGCATATAGCTGCCTCCTCTCTCCAGACGGCAGTAAGTTATACATCTCTTTATGGGGCGGGCGGGCAGTAGCGATCGTCAGCACTGCATCAGAAGAAATTGTTCAGCAGGTCCTGGTCGGAGATCATCCAAATGAATTGCTTTTAAATAAAAAAGGTAACTTTTTATTTGTTGCCAATGCGAATGACAATACCGTTTCGGTGATCAATACCCTAACCAATAAGGTAAGTGAAACCATTGCGACAACCCTTTATGCCACCCAGTTAACAGGCTCCACAACCAATGGACTAGCCTTAAGCACCAACGAGAAAACACTTTATATTGCCAATGCCGATAACAATTGCCTTGCAGTTTTTGATGTCAGTCGTCCAGGCAGCAGTCAGAGCCTGGGCTTTATACCCGTAGGATGGTACCCGACCAATGTAAAAACCCTGGGGTCAAAGATCCTGGTTACAAATGGCAAAGGTAATACCTCGCTAGCCAATCCGGAAGGTCCACAGCCCATATCAAAAGCGGACAACAGTGGCTATCAGATGGGCAGTACAGCTAATAATAAACTCCAGTACATCGCCGGTCTGTTTAAAGGAACCTTATCTTTTATTGATGTACCTAAAGCAGAGCAATTAAAATCTTATACAGCTCAAGTTTACGCAAATACGCCATTTAGCGACAAACGAACAATATTGGCCGATGGAGAGGCCGGAAATCCTATTCCGCGAAAACAGGGGCAGAAATCCCCCATAAAGCACGTGTTTTATATCATTAAGGAAAACCGAACCTATGATCAGGTTTTGGGCGATCTCCCTCAGGGTAACGGCGATTCTTCCTTAACACTTTTTGGCAAAAAGATTACGCCTAATCAGCATGCGCTTGCAGAAGACTATGTGCTACTGGACAATTTCTATGTAGATGCCGAAGTAAGTGCCGACGGGCACAACTGGAGTATGGCCGCTTATGCTACTGATGTTATTGAGAAATCCTGGCCAACCGGGTATGGAGGCCGGGGAGGTACGGGGAATTATGAGGGTGGCCGTCCGGTAACGTATCCTAAGGATGGATTTATATGGGATTACTGTCAGCGCGCGGGTATTACCTACCGTAGCTATGGAGAGTTTGGGGATTATGCCAAAGCGAATATCAAATCACTTCAAGGGCATATGTGCCCTGCATCTCCCGGTTTTGATATGGACATTACCGACCAGGTGAGAGCTGATGCCTGGCAGCATGACTTTGATTCTTTATTAAATGTCGGTGCAGTTCCGCAATTCAGTACGCTAAGGATTTCAAACGACCACACCAGTGGACAGAAAAAAGGCAAGGTATCTCCTCAGGCCGCTGTTGCAGATAATGACCTTGCGGTTGGGCGCATCTTAGAACACCTATCTCACAGTCCGATCTGGAAAGAATCAGTTGTTTTCATTTTAGAGGACGATGCGCAAAATGGACCCGACCATGTAGACGCCCATCGCTCACCGGCTTACGTGGTAGGACCTTATGTAAAACGAAATACAGCAGTACATACCATGTATTCTACTTCGGGCTTTTTAAGAACCATGGAACTGATTTTAGGCCTGCCACCAATGAGCCAGTATGATGCCGCAGCGGTTCCATTATTCGAATGCTTTACAAGTACACCTGATTTTAAACCCTATACGGTAAAGCAGCCTTTAATAGATTTGGACACCCGCAATGTAGCCAACAACGAAAGCAGCCGACGTTCTGAGCAGTTTAATTTTGCAAAAGAAGATGCTGCTCCTGATCTTGATCTGAATGAGGTGGTCTGGAAATCTGTAAAGGGTGAGCATTCAGTGATGCCAGCTCCCAAAAGAAGTGCTTTTGTAATCCTCGAAAAAAAGAAAAAGGATGATGATGACTAAAAAACTAGCGAGCTATTTACTTTTCAAGATAGCTAACGGGTTTAACTCGAATTACATCACGATCTTGAATTCTGTCCATTCACCAATAGTTTGCAAAGAAAATTTAAAATTGTGGTTATAAAGGATTTCCCTTGTCAACATCAATCCAATACCTTGTCCATTTTTGGTCGTGCTAAAAAAGGGAGAGAAAAGCTGACGGCTGACCTCATTTGGGATTCCAGGTCCGGTGTTCGAAATGGAAATCATTTGATCTGGTGAAGCAGTTTTGATGCGTATGGTTCCCGAATAGTCCACAGCCTCAATCGCATTTTTCAGAATATTTATGAAGACCTGTTCCAATTGCTGGTAATCAGCAAAGGTTTCAAGCACCAATGCATCCAGGTCCCACTGCCAGCTGACATTTTTTTTTCTGGCAGTAGGTTCCATAAGGAGCACAACTGAGCGAAGCAATGCGATCAGGTCAACAATATGCTTAACGGGTTCAGGAACACGCACAACCCTGGCAAAATTCGACATCAGATCACTCAGGCTATGGTTGCGGCCTATGGAAGTACTTAGGGCCGCATCATAATCTTCCTGATCAGCTTCATCCAGTTGATGTTTGTAATTTAGGCAGCTGTTAAGAATTGAATTGATGGCACCGATAGAATTGTTCACCTCATGAGACATCATCTTAATCACCTTCTCATAAGCATTTTTTTCCTTCAGGTAGATCTCGCGACTAAGTTCTTCAATCGTAATAAAAGTCCGTGAATACCCAAGATCTGTGAAGGTCGATTTGTGGCATTTGTAGGATTTTATTCCATTCAGATTAATTACTTTAGCATCATTCACTTTTACCAGTACCAGTTCTTCAGCAAGTCGTCCGCCAATTTGGCTCAATGATTTACCTAAAATCTCACCACGCTGCAGACCTAATATTTCTGTAGCGGCAGGATTCACTGCCCCAATAATTCCGTTAAACTCAAATATAATGATCCCCGAAGGAGAGGCTTCAATAAGTTTTCCTAAGAAGGAACTTTTCTCCGCCTGAAGCAGGCGCTCATGTCTTAATTGTCCGATCATCATGTTATACACATCGATCAATTCATCCATCTCGGGATGTCCAATCTGGTTCAATCTGGCACTAAAATCCTTGTCTTTCAGCGTTTCTATTCCCGAGGAAATGGTATCAAACGTCTGGCTGATCGAACGATACAACCAATAAGAAAAGATCAGCGAAACAAAAAGCATGCCCTCCCCGATCAGGAAAGCAGTTCTGCTTGCCGCATATAGTTCCGTAAGCAGGTAGATAAATACCGCATGAACAACAAGTGCCACCAATAAAACTTTAGTTTTGAGCTTCATAAGGGATGTTGTATTTCTCCAGTTTGCGGTATAGCGTGCCCCTGCTTAAACCCAGTGCTTTGGCCACTCTGCTAATATTATTTTGATGAAAAGCCATTGCATTCCTGATCATGGAAAGTTCCATTTCATCAATTGATAAAGTTCCCACAGCAGGTAACGTCAGCGAGGCATTTGGCAATCGTTGGGCTTCCAGGTGTTGCTCAAAATCTTTTATATACAAGTAATCCCCTTCGCTGAGCAATACAGTACGTTCAATCAGGTTTTTAAGTTCTCGGATATTACCCGGCAACGGAAGTGATTTTAACCAGTTATAGGTTTTTCTATCTATCTGAAGCTTCGGCCGCTGATAAATTTCTTTAAGGTTTTTTAAGAAATAATTGGCCAAAATCGGAATATCTTCTGCCCGTTCTCCAATCCTGGTGACATTAATATTCACCAGACTGATTGCCGGGATCAGCATAAAAAGGATCAGCACAATACTAATTACAATCGCGGTTTTCCCATATTCAGGTTCATCATCGTTAAAGGAGCTGCTTTTCGCAAATTGTTCCAAAGCGGTGAATGCATGCACTTTTACCGAATCTGCACCCGAAACCAGATTCGCTTTTTTTAGAATCCCTCTTAGCTCGGCACGCACCTTTTTCAGGTCGTTCGTCTTTGCTAACAGCAGCGCATTATAAGTGCCTTCCAGCGCTTTTTCTGTTCGCTGGGTATTCACATCAGTGGTGTAAGGAACATAAACATCGGAATAAATTCTGCTGAAGGGCGTTGCGGGCTTTACTACACCAATCACTTGGTAAGCTATTCCTTGTATCGGAAAGGTCTTCCCCAGGGCAGCGCCGTCCTTAAAAAAGTATGCTTTTGTTTTTTCACTGATCACGGCAACCCGGGCACCTTTTCTGACCTCGATAATATTAAAGGGTTTTCCTTCCAAAAATTCAAAATCCGTGATCTTCCAGAAATTTTCATCGGTAAACTTAAGGATATGACCCGCAGTTTTTCCATTTAGGAACGAAATAAACTCTCTGGTCGTAAAGTAGGAAATGGTCTCAGTGCTTTGCAAAGCTCGTATATTTTTTTGAAGGAAGCTGATGCTAGGTGCCGCATCTGTCTTTTTATCCCCTTTATAAACAGATACTTTATCAAGGATCAGCGTTCTTTCCCGATGAATTTCCGGCGGATTCGCACTCACAATCTGATCCAGAAAGGATGCGAATACCGTGATGACCATAAGGGTCAGGCTAATGCCCACGAGGGTAAGGGCGGTATAATACTTCTTGCGAAGCATAACTTTAAAAGTGAGTTTTATATAATTTTTTAACATGATTTCTAGGTTATACAGATTAACTGACTTGCTGGCCGTCAAAAAAGTGAATGATCCGCTGTGTTTTTTTTGCCATCTGCTCATCGTGAGTGACCATAACGATTGTTGTACCATCAATTTTATTCAGATGAAGCATTAAGTTCATCACCTCTTCTCCCATAGCACTGTCGAGGTTCCCGGTTGGCTCATCTGCAAGCAGGATTTCGGGATCCCCAATAATAGCACGGGCAATGGCCACGCGCTGACGCTGTCCACCTGAAAGCTGATTGGGGTAGTGCTTGGTGCGGGCACTTAATCCTACTTTCTCCAAAGCGACTAAAGCTCTTTTGCGCCTTTCAGTACCTGAAATACCCTTGCGGTATAAAAGTGGTAGCTCCACATTGTCTATAACCGAAAGGTCATTGATCAGGTGATAACTCTGAAAAATAAAACCCAGCTTAAGATTTCGGAAGGTTGCCAGGCGTTTGCGGCTGAGAGAAGTGACAGGCTGATTGGCAATTGCAATGGATCCGGCAGTGGGCGTATCCAATAGTCCCATTATGTTGAGTAAAGTACTTTTGCCGCAGCCAGAAGGGCCCATAATGGCTACAAATTCCCCTTTGTTAATGTTAAGATTAATGTGGTTCAGGGCAGTGGTTTCGATAGTTTTGGTACGGTAAACTTTTTCTATGTTTGATAATTGTATCATTTCGATTTGAGTTAATAATTGTTATTATAGGATTTTACATTCCGTGACGAGAAATTGAAGCTCCGCTCCTGGTGGTCTAAAAGTTACCACTAATTTTCCATTTTCACCCTTCAAAATAAGTATCAATTGGTCTTGGGGTCATCTGGTATTTTATTGGCAAAGGAATTAAGTTTTTCATATGATTTTGTGGTTTTATGGTGTCATTTATTGATTAGAAGGCTTATATTTTTTTATTGGTGGTAAAATCATAAAGCGTCAGCTGCCGAAGGTTGAAGTAGGCACTCCAAAAGCTTCTTAAGGCAAAGATATAATCACGGCGTGCCTGATCCTTTTCCTGCAAAGCGATGTTCAGATCGGTAATGCTCAAGTCGTTCAGCAGGTATCTTTTCTGCGCGATTTCATAGCGCTGGGTTGCAGTGATATCTGCTTCTGCGTTGGTTTGCATTTGTTCTTTGATCATCGCAAACTGTCTCAGAATGGTATAGATCTCTTGCTCAAAGTTTATTTGTGCCTGCCTAACGGTTGCGGCTATCAACTTGCGATTGGACTGTGCCGTTTTAATTCTCGAAGCCGAACGTCCCCAGTCCAGAATAGGGATCTGAAAACCCAATCTTATTTCCTGCTGGTCCTTAGCACGGCTATATATTCCCGGAAGCCGATCCGCTACATTGGTCAATCCAAATGTTCCAAAGAGGTTTACTTTCAGGCCGTTTTCTCCCCGTGCTTTGGCAACATCCTTATCCGCTTCAAGCAAAGCCCGTTTAAACTCTATGGATTTCTGACGGTTATCTTTTGCCTGCTGGACAGCAATTGCAGGATCTACCTCAAAAGTCAGCAGATGTTCAGGAAGGATAAGCTTAATCTGGTTATCCGCAGAAAAACCAATAAAGGATTTCAACTGAAGGTCAGCTGTTTCTGCATCCACATTGGCCTGAGCCACAGCTTTCCTTGCGTTCAACACCCCCAGTTTTAATCGTAGCAGTTCGTCTTTGGACAACCGACCCAGGGCAGCTTTGCCTTCACCGATTTTGTAAATGGTCTCATTGTTCGACAGATTTTTAACGGCGATATCCTTGTTGATCTGGGCAATCAGCAAACCAAAAAACAGTTCTGAGGCATCTCGTCCCACCACTTCCATGTCTTCTTTGTACTTTTTCTGTGATTCTTCATAACGCAAAGGTTCGATCTTCTGATCCCACAATAGAGAATTGAAGGCAAACAACGGCTGATTCAGGCCGATGATCAATGGATTCCCATTGTAACGGGTTTGTTTGCGGTCGAAATCTGAGAACCTCAATACATTGGAGCCAAGGAATACTTGTCCGCCGGTTAAACTGATATTTTGTGTGAGGCCAAGGTTGATTTGAGAATTATCGTTAATCACGGGCTTAAATTCTACTGTTCCATCTGGCTGGATCACCGGGATATTGGTTTTACTAAATTGTGGCAAAGTCCCATCCAGCGTAAGTTGTGGATTATAATTTGATTTAAATGTTCTATACTGCCAATACTGATTTTCACGAATGGTCTCGGCCTGTACAGCTGCTGTAGAATGCATTTTGGCGATACCGATAACATCGTTCAACTTTAATTTTACGGTATCACTATCCCCCTGACCTTTCCCGATAATGGGCGTGAGAATCGCTGAAAATAATAAGATGGTTTTGAACATGATTTTGTGTGTCATTTGTTTTAGCTATTTGATCTTAACTTTACTGAGATGAATAAAGTCCTGCATCTCTGAGGTGATGACTTTTTCCCCTGCTTTAAGACCTGAAAGAATTTCCACATAATCGCTATTGCTTTCGCCAACTTTCACCTGGCGGGACACCGCATGGTCGCCCTCAATCACAAATACTTTTTGTTGTTCGGATCCATTAAACGCAGCGCCATTCTTAACTCTTATGGTATGCTCCTTGTAAGAGGTGACGACAAAAACATCAACCTTCAGGTTAGAGCGGAGCAGCTTTGAACTTTTATTGCTTAAGTTAATTGAAAATTTCACGGTTCCATCCTCCACAGCTGGCTGTACATTGCTAATATTCCCGAGCAAGTCCGTTTTAGCGATCCTGACTACAGCCGTTCTACCTGATTTAACCTCATCAGCATACGTATCAGAGATGCTGGCTTCAACCTTAAAACTGCTCAGGTCTGCAATACGCACCAACTCTTCGCCTTCATTGATTTCTGCACCGATCTTACTATTGACCCAGGTGATTACCCCGTTTCTTGGCGAAGAAATGGACGCATTTTTCAGTCTATCACTGATTCCTTTGATGTCCTTCTCCCGAATGTTGATTTCATACCCCAGGCTTTTCAGATCGGCCTGCATTGTTGCCTTCTGATTATCCATTTGGTTTTTGATCTGCTTCAGTTCGAGTTGTGCCACATTTAAGGTTAGGCGGGCCTGTTTGACATTTTCATCCGTACTCCCGCCAATCGCCAAGAGTGATTGTTCGTGATCCAGTGCCGTTTCCAGACTACTGATTTTCATTTGTTTAATGGAATACTGAGTCTTTAACTCATCGAGGGTTTTCTGCAGGCCCAGAGACAATTGGTTTATTTTGTTACGATTGACATGCTGCTCCTCATTCAGTTTTTCAAAGGAGAGCAACGCTGACTCCTTGTTCAGGCGCAAAATGGATTGGCCGGCAAGTACCTTTTCGCCAGCATTAAACATTACCTGCTCAATCCTTGCATCTACCGGTGAGCTGATGGTGAATTCATATTCGGGAGTAATAATCCCTGACGCAGGCACGGTCGCCTCCATCCTGCCTACCTCTGCAACTGAGGTACTGAGCGCACTTCCTTTTACTGCAGGCTCAACGATACTGCTAAATTGAATAAACCCAAAAGCGATTGCCAGGGCAACAACACTACCGATAATGTATATCCTGGTTCTTCGCCTGGCTTGTTCTTTGGATGAAATTTCACGGTCCATATGTATACTAATTTGAACCCTATGTTCCAATAGAAATGCCAGAAGTAACAAGCTAAAAATAAGCAAGTTACAATTAAGCTATAAAATTCAACTGTCTCATTGTGGACAGTATGTCTTAAAATGAACAGGAAATGGGCGATTTATAGGAAATTCAAATGGACGCGTCGAGGTAGAGACATGTCAGACACTACGCTTGCTTTTTTTTTCATCCAATTGTTGAAGAAATTTCTGAAAGCGGCTGATTTGGCTATTCAAATTATGCAGAATTACTTCCTGTTGTTGATTTAATTCAGTTAAATCAACGATCTTACCTTTCAGTTGTTTGATCGTCTCCACATTCAAAGCGATATCCAGTTCTTCAGGATCCAGGTACTGAAAAAAATTTCTTTTAAGCACCCCGGAAATCTGCACCAGGAGATATACATCAATCTTTTCGCTTTTAAATACCTGACTAAGCTTAAGGCCAGGTACATCAAGTTTCTCGGTCAGTTGTAACTGAGTATACCCCTGTGTTTTCATTTCCTTCCAGATGAGATTACCGATTTTCGAATACATTTGATTGTGTAGCGATTATTTTTATTGTCTATAGATGCAGCCCTACCCATAGTAAAACTAACATTGAATTTAGGAGAAATTCTGAAGTTGGATTTGAAGCCTATTTTCCGTTGACCTGGAAAAATCAAGACAGAATAAGATTTAGGCTAAGGCTATCGGAAAACAATGGCTTATAACTATATTTAACATCAAAGCATAAAATATGTGGTGGATATATGCATTACTTTCTGCATTTTTTGCAGCGCTGACAGCTGTCCTGGCAAAAATTGGAATAAAAGGTATCGATTCAAATCTGGCTACAGCAATCAGAACCGTTGTCATACTGTTATTGGCCTGGGCAATTGTTTTCTTTAAAGGTGGACAGACCGGCATTTCCGGCCTGACCAAACAAAACTGGGTATTTCTGATCCTCTCAGGTCTGGCAACAGGACTGTCCTGGATATTTTATTTTAAGGCCCTTCAAATGGGCAAGGTCTCTCAAGTAGCCCCTGTAGATAAGGCCAGTGTTGCGATCGCCTTAATCTTATCGGTTATCTTTCTTGGGGAGCCATTGACATACAAAACTATAATTGCGGTACTCATGATCATTGGCGGCACAATCATCCTCATTTTTCAATAGCAAAAATTGATCTTTTTCTGGAAATGCCGGATTGATCCAGAGTGCTCTTAGGAACTAAAACTTATAACTGTAACCCAGCCTAAAAACCTGGGTTTCCAGATAGTCGGTGCTGATGAGGCTAAACCCATTGCCCCTCACTTCTCTCCTTGGGTTAAGCGTATTGAACAGATCGGTACCATTTAAAAATAATTCACCCCTGCCATTTTGAACCTGCTTTTTCACACCCATATCAACTGAAAATCTCGACCCTATTTTTCCCTGGGGAATGATATCAGGCGCCAAGTAAACGGCGGAAAATTGCAATTCTGTTTTTTTAGGTAATTTAAACATCCCATTCAGCTTTGAATTCCATGAGGTAATGCTCTCCCTTGGCATGGTATATTGTGTGGGAACAGGGTATCTGTTGTTTATTGTAAATGCATCTATCGTGTTTCGGTATAGGGATACACCCGTATTGAACGAGAACCAGGTGGCCACTTCCTGCTGATAAGTAATCTCCCCACCAGTATTCCGGCTTTCACCTGCATTTTGAAAAATATTGTAGATTAAGGTATTACCAGGTACCACTGTGGCAATCCTGGTAATAGTTGCATCAATCATCTTATGATAAATTGCAGAGTATACACTCCCCTTATTCCATGTTAGTTTATGCCCCAGTTCTATACTTTTGGTAAACTGCGGACGCAAGGTGGGATTGCCTACCTTAATCACCTCTGGTTCATCGTACTTAGGGAAGATCCGGATATCTACTTCATTTGGACGGTCGACCCTTTCATTGTAAAATACCGAAATCTTATTTTTATCGCTCAGTTTATAAGCTAATCTCAGATTGGGAAAGGGACGTGTATAGTCATATCCATCACTGCTATATGTATTATGATTTGGGTTCACGTCATACTCGACCTTTACATATTCAAATCTCAGGCCTGCTTCCAGCTCAAAACGATTGCGCTCAAATACATAATTACCATACACTGCAGGAATGGTTTCCTTATAATCGGCCCATCCACCCGCATTTACGTCTAAAGGAGAATTCAGACCAGGAAAGAACTGCATATCCGTGGGGATGGTCCTTCTTCTAAATTTGATTCCGGCTTCCAGCCGGCCATGTTTCAAAGGCCTGATATAATCCAGATTTAAATCTGCTACATGTTCGTCAGAGAGCAGCTTAAAGGAATCCTCACCTGTGAAGCTGGGCATGATATTCGTAAAGAAATACTTTTCATCTTCCCTGTGAAACGTATAGTTGAAACCAGCATTCAGTAAATGCCCTGGCTGAACAAATTTGTGCTGGTACAAAGCTGAGGCTGTCGCGGTATATTTTACCTCGTCTTCGAGGAACTGCCAAAGGCGGTTCCTTACTGAGAAATCACTATTAAAGTAGGGAATATCTCCCCTGTCCAGAATCTTCTCCCTGTTCAGATAAGCTGAAAGTGTGAAGGTATTTCTATCATCCGGGTTCCAGTCCATTCCGGTCTTAATCGTAGAAAATGTAGTGGTCCTGTTCCGCTTCACTTGCTGATTGATTACCGTTCCGTCATCGTAAACACGCTGAGCGAAATCATTTCGGTTCAATGTCTGGGTGTACAACCAGTCGCCCTGCAAAAAAGTATTCATTTTATTTTTACGATAATTGAGTGAGACTGATGGGTTCAGCTTTGGGGTTGCCTGGTATTGCGGACGTATGGTAGGCAGGTTTTCCTTCCTGATCCATAAGGCACCCAGCCCGGTGGTCAGACCTATTTTCCCATTAAACCCTTCCTGTCTGTTCTTTTTATAGATGATGTTAATGATTCCTGCATTCCCATTGGCATCATACCTGGCTGAAGGGTTATTGATAATTTCAATGCTTTCGATTGCAGATGCAGGGATATTGTCTAAACCCGTCTGACTGCCGAAACCTGTTACCGCATTTTGTTTCCCGTCAATCAATACGGCCACCTTATCATTTCCCCTGAGCTGCACTTTTCCATCCTGAATAGTAACCCCGGGAATATTTTGCATCGCCTGCAATACTGAACCTCCGGTTTGTGTTGCATTATTGGCCAGAGTAAAAGTCTTTTTATCCATTCTAGCGGAGACCCCATCGGATTGCCCGGCAACGATTTTTACCTCATTCAGGACCTTGGCATCTTCTTCCAGTTCAATTAAACCAAGATCCAGGAAATTGCTCAATGTGCCCGCTGTAAAGGGCTGTCTGATCGTCTTAAAACTCACCATCGATATTTCCAAGATGTAATTTCCGTTTTTTACGCCGGCCAGGCTGAACCGACCTTCATCGTTTGTAACCGTACCAACTACAAAGCTGCTGTCCTTAGCTGCTTTAAAAACCACATTCACATACGGAATGGCAATTTTATTGCCATCTCTGATCATTCCAGATACGGTAACGCCTGAACTGGTCTGCGCACTGACAAAGAAAGGAAGTATTAAAAGCAAAAGGGAAATAAATCTATACACGATTATCTTTTTACCCAAAGCTGCATCTCAAATCTGAAGAAATGTTGAACCACATCTTTTTTGTTTTACTTTAGGAATTCTTCTTTTTCCTGAGACTCGAGAATAGCAATATTTTGCGGATCGAGACCATATTTTGGCATGATAATATCGTTTTCGATGCGTATCCAATATTACTTCTCAACTTTTGTTTTCAGGCTAACTGTTATAAAAAAGTTGTATTTCAACGGATTAAGCATTTATATATTCCCCATATTAATTTAATATGAAATATATGTGAATCTTAGTTTGTAGAATCAATTTGAGTTTGTACTTTTGCGCCGGAGAGCTGGCAGAGTGGTCGAATGCGGCAGTCTTGAAAACTGTTGACTGTCATAGGTCCGGGGGTTCGAATCCCTCGCTCTCCGCTAAAAAGGTGTCAAAACCAACAAAAAGCCTGCAAATCGTATGATTAGCAGGCTTTTTGCTTTCTAGGGCGACCCAAAATATTCACAAATTCTCATATCGCTGGTGAGTGATTCGGTGAGTAATTTGGAAAATGAAAATGACTCACCAAATCGACCACATTAAGCTGATAATCAACATGTTCTGACAATGAACATCTTGTAAAAAAGTACCTGTAAAGCTAAATTTGTCAACCATTAATGTAATGCATTATGAAAACCAATTTCAGCTTACTCTTCTATATGAAGAAGCAAAAGAATTATCAATCAGGCAAAGCCCCTATTTATCTTCGGATTACCGTTGATGGAAAACGTTGTGAAGTAACCACATGCCGATGCTGTGATCCTGTACAATGGAATCCAACTTCAGGCCGCTGCAATGGCAAAAAGGAGGAGACAAAATCCTTGAATGCTTACCTGGACGATCTCCAGAACAAAGTATTCGAAGCCCATCGGCAATTAACCGAAAAAGATGACGCCATCACCGCTGAGAAGTTAAGAGATCAGTTTCAGGGCAAAGTGGCGAAGCAACGTACCTTAATTGACATTTTTAAAGACCACAACCAAAAGATGGAAGCACTTGTAGGAAGAGAGTTCTCCAAAGGCACAGCTGAGCGTTACAGGACATCTTTAAAACATACTGTTGAGTTCTTACAATGGAAGTACAAGATTAACGACATCGACATCAGAAAAGTTAACTACGCTTTTATAACTGAGTACGATTTTTATTTGCGATCAGTCCGAAAATGCGCTAACAATTCAACTGTGAAATACTTGAAAAACTTCGGTAAGATTATTCGCATCTGCCTTTCTAACGGATGGCTTACTATTGATCCATTTGCAAGATATCAAAACAAGATTAAAAAGGTTGAGCGCGTTTACCTAACTGAACAGGAAATAGAAACCATAGCCAACAAGGAACTGGCTTCGGAGAGACTGGAACAGATAAGAGATATCTTTTTATTTTGTTGCTTTACTGGCCTCGCCTATATAGATGTTAAAAATCTAAAAAGTTGTAATGTTGTAACTGGCGTTGATGGCGACAAATGGATCTCCATAAAAAGGCAAAAAACCAATACTCCATCTCGCATACCCTTACTTCCAATAGCCTCCGCTCTTCTAAATTCATACCGGGATAACCCGATCTGCTTAAATACGGGAATGCTATTTCCCGTTTTAAGCAATCAGAAAATGAACAGCTACCTTAAAGAAATTGCAGACTTCTGTGGGATCAAGAAACCAATTACCTTCCACATTGCCAGGCATACATTTGCAACAACCGTCACCCTTTTAAATGGAATCCCCATAGAAAGTGTTTCAAAAATGTTAGGGCATACTAATATCCAGACCACACAACATTATGCCAAGATACTTGACATTAAAGTTGGCGCTGATATGGCTCTTATAAAGGAGAAATACTTATCCTTATAAAAGTGCTTATATCTTTATTTGATTAGATAGGGATGCACATGCGACATCCCTTTCTTTGTTTCCATAGAAATAAATACATGTTATCCAATAAATTATAAGTAAAAATCAGATAGGTAGTTTTATAATTCTATTAATTTGATACTGCATAATTCATCGTCACCATAGCACAGGTATTTCGAAGTCTACCGTTCTGGCGCCATTTTCTATTTCTCTTCCTTTCAAACTCATATAGGTTTTTCAAGTCTTTTCCAGTTTCCCTAAAATGAGCTTATACTGTTTCATTTTTAAATTGTTTAAATCTTTAAGTTTATCTGGGTCGAAATCTTTTGGTTCCCTATCAGATTAAGATAATGAAAGTAATGTGAATAGATGGCATAAAATGCGGGTTCGTTGTTTGATGATGTAAAACTTAACCAGGAATCTTTGACGTTCTCTCCTTTTAAATGTGCCATATGTCAAACGCCTGCTTTTGCAACAAAGCAACGCAACTAATATTAAGCTAATATTAATTACGTTCTCCGACCTTCAGTTATTTAGCCACCGAACCCTCAGGACCAGGTAAAGAGCGCCCCCAATTTAACCGTTCCCCGATATATAGAGGAATGCCTAAGCGATGGTAAAAAAGCCTCGGAAATTCACTTCCTTAGATTATCCCTTTCAACCCATCCAATGGCACTACACACCCACGGTATTTCTATTTCTGTCCATTTATTTGTTTTTGACGACCAGACTTTGACACCTTCCCGATAACTCATATCGGGTCCCTTACTGCTATATTCGCCAGCAATCATTCCCCCAGTGACGAGATAACCTTTAAGCCAATGCATTCCCAAACTGGCTTCTTTATAGATTAATTCCATCCCATTTATACCGTCCCCAACATTTACGGTGGAAAAGTCATAGCCCAATTGAAAATAAGGGTATTCCAGAAACCTTTTGCTGACTGTATCTACCAGATGATATTTTTTGGGATGCCCGTTGCGGTAGAGTAATTGCCCGATCCGATCTTTTACAAAGGTATCATTTGGATATCCGGAGCCAGACTTAACCGAATCCAATACTGCAATTACAGAATCTTTTTTATAGCGGACATCATAGAGATGTACGTCTACGCGTGATAAATCATCAGACCCACTTAACCGATTGTATTTGGTATAGAGAAAGGAATGGTCATCTAGCCAGAAAGTCGTAATCTTTGGGCGCTGGAAGCCGTTGGGAAAGGGCCCGGCGCCGGCATCTTGGACCAGGGTTTCTTTACCATTTTCTGCACTATTTAAGTTTACTTTGTAAGGGAGTACCGACATATCGATGGTCAGACTGAACTTCTTATTTGGAGAATACACGCGATCTCTTTCCAGCCTGTTGACCGTATCCACAAACTTGTAGACACCCGTTTTTAAATTGAGATGCAAAAAGCCTCTTCCTGTATATGCATTGGCACGGTAAAAAACAAGGGTATCACCGCGCCCTTCAATAAAATCATCTGAACTTTCAGTAACAAAGGCTTTTTTGTGCAGGTCAATGACGTTGCCCGCACCGGAAACTACATACCGGTTTCCATAAATGAAATTTCTTCCCAGATCAAACCTAACCGGAGGGCTTAGACGTTCTTTTTTAAATACTACACGTCCGATAATGGTATCCTTTGATATCAATTCCCCGTCAGAGAAATTATAGGAAACGAGATAGGTATAGTTACCAGCGCGCGGGGTATCAATCTTATATTCAGCAACGATAAGACTCTGGTACTTCTGAGCAAAAGTCTGATTCCAAAAGGCGGCAAAAAAGATTACTAAAAAAATTGATTTCATTATCCGTTTAGAATAAGATCTTTGCCCCGTCAATAATTCTACAGGGGTAATCTTAATCAATAATAACAAACATAAACAGCATTAGCAAACAGGCAATTATGATCGACTTTTCTTATTTTAGAAAGATGAAAGCCTCTGATTTAAGAATTGGGAATTTTTGATACTCATGTTCACGCTCAAATGGAGGGCATAAAATGAATCACTTTACTGATAATTCCCCCACCTGAATATCCCCTTTATCATCCAACCATACAGCAATACCTACTGATTCACTTGTCAAGGCTTGGAAAGGATTCAAAGCAGTATACTGTCCACAAGACAAAAAAGCTTTCAGACGACTACCGATCTCAATGAGTTCATCTAAAAATTCATCAGATTCAGCTCCCGAATCCAATTGTAAAGACAGAAAATACCAATAAATTGCCAGTTCACTGATGTGTGCTTTATTCATTCTTATGCCTCCATGCTATCCCATAGGGGTACAGCTCTATTTACTCAATTAAGTATCTTTCCATCCAGATGTCGATGGACCAGTTAATCGTCTTCTAGGTATAATTCACTAAGTTCAATATCCCGGTCAGCATCTAGCCAGATGTCAAAAAATAAATCCATTTCCAGATAAACATTCGTCGGTCCAGGAAAGTAAGTACCTCTTTTTCAAATATCTTCTGAGAAAATACCACTATCAATCAATACATTGATATTCACATCAGATGCGGTGGGGATCAAAACTCTGGACTAAAAAGCACCAGTTAGCTGCAATTTCATTTACAAACGCATTGTTAAATATAATTGCCCCGTTTATACCTGCTCAGTCCCTTTTGTTTATTTCCCGATCAACCTTTATCTGAATTAAGCGCCCTTTTTGGCATTCAAACTGCCCATCAGCTGACTATAGAGGTCATCTTCTTTCTCTTTCCTGGGCTTAAGCTTTTTAATGGTTGGGCGTTTTCCCTTCGCTTTTGCTTCAATCAGTTTTAACAATTTCTTCTGATAGGTATCTTCATATTTGGATACATCAAAGTCCTCCGCATACTGATTGACCAAAGCCAACCCCATATCCAGCTCTTTCTTATTAATCGTCACCTTATCGTTGATGTTAAGCTCCTTCGGATCACGGATCTGCTGCTGGAAGCGGATACGTGTCACGACAAGCACATTTCCCACCGGATGCACAATGCACAAACTCTCTGTATTGCGAAGCACAAAGCGCGCAAGACCGGCTTTCTTTGATTTTTTCAGTACCTGCACCAACAATGCATATGCTTTACTACTCTTCGCTTCTGGCTCTGCGTAATAGGAGGTCTCATAAAACATCGGATTCACCGAAGCAATGTCCACAAAACTCTCTATCTCGATGGTTTTTGTTTTCTCAGGTGCAGCCGCTTCAAAATCGCTTTCCTCCACAATCACATAATTGTCGTCCTTGTACCTGTATCCCTTCACAATCTTTTCGTACGGCACCTCTTTCCTTGTGTTTTCATTGATGCGCTGGAATTTGATGTGCGCATGGTCACGTCCGTCCAGCATGTCCAGGTCCAGTGACGAGGTCTGAACAGCGGAATATAATTTCATTGGGATACTCACCAATCCAAAGCCGATTGTCCCTTTCCAGATAGATCTCATATTTCTTGATTTAAGTCTTTGTTCATACCAGTAGGATGATGTGCTTCGATCTGGTCGGCGAGTAAATGCAATAACTCTTCCTCCAGCTTGCCCGGATTCTGGCAGATGTGAAGGAAAGCGTAGTCATCCGGTTCGAAGCTCGCCACCAGCCTGCCTTCCTGAAACACCTTCACTTTACAGCTTTCCCCATTATGATGCAGATACTCGCCAATTTCGAAATGATGAACCTGCTTGTCTCTGCTGATGGTAATTGAGTAATTTTCCATAATCATGATTGTAAATACATTAACAACTTCCAGGCGGTCTGGTTTGCTCTTTCTTAAATATTTACTTCCTTAAAGCCAACATATTATCGTTAAAATGCGGAGGTTATCAGCGCAGTAACCAGTGCACCAAACACGTAATAACCATCTGTCAGTGCCTTTATTTGATCATTCTTCGCTACAGGTATGCCCTGCAGGTCGAGCTCATTGTCTTGTTATCCAAATATTTCTTTCGCCTTCTTAACGGCTTTTGCCAGGTCTATACCTTTCTCCAGAACACCCTTAAAAAGGTCACCCGTTTCTTTAAGTCTGTCCAGGGCATTAAAGATAGTGAAATCCTTCATTGTCAGACCTGGTTTCATCTCCTCCCAGTCAAGAGGCATCGACACCGTTGCGCCCGGCTTAGGACGAAGCGAATAGGGACCTGCAATAGTAGCCCCGGGTCGGTTTTGCAAGAAATCCAGGTACATCTTTCCTTTACGGTTAGCGATCATGCGCTCCAGGCTGGTAAAGTCAGGTACCTGCTGATGGATCAGGCTTACAATGATCTTGGCAAACATCTGGCTCTGGTCGTAAGTATACTTGGCGCCCAAAGGAATATAAATGTGGATTCCTGTGGATCCTGACGTCTTTGCATAGCCGGGTACGCCGATCTGATCCAGGATATCTTTAGTGATACAGGCCACCTGGATCACCTGATCAAAGGTATTTTTGTCAGGATCCAGATCAATTACGCAATAGTCCGGGTTATCCGGGGATGCTGACCTTGAAAACCAGGGATTCATTTCAATGCAGCCCAGCGAAGCCATCCATAGCAGCGCGGCCTCATCATTTCCCAGCAAATACTCCTTGTGCTCACCATCGCTGGTCGTATAAGGGAAGGTATCTGCCCAGTCCGGTGCTTTGCCTTTCACATCCTTCTGGTAAAAACTTTGTGAATGTATTCCACCGGGGAAGCGATTTAGCGACATAGGCCTGTCTTTCAGGTAAGGAAGAATATAGTCTGCTACCTGATAATAATAATTGAACATGTCGCGTTTAGTCACTTTATCTTCGGGCCAATAGAGTTTGCTCAAATGGGTGAACTTCAGTTCCCGGCCTTTGATCTTGCGGACCTGGGTTTCATCCTTTGGATTCAGCAAAGTCTTACGTTCTTTGTTTTTTGGCGGACTGATCACCTCGATGTGCCTGTCCTTCTGATCGGGTCTGGTCTGCTCCCCTCCTGGCATCTCCAGCGCGACTATCGCCTTGGTTGCCACTTCGGATTCCCGCATCACCTGTTTTGCTTCTTTATCGATCCGCATTCCCTTAAAGGAAGGATGACGAAATACCCCGTCACTGGTGACCTCAGCGAAAGCGACTTCACAAACAAGTTCGGGTTTCAGCCAGGTTGCTTTTGCTTTGGGCGGATTGGGGCGGAAACGCGAGGGCTTGTTTACATCCGGCACCTCGGAAAAAGGAGTTTCATTCACAATAAGCGGCCTGAACAGCGCCATCATTTCCTTTTGATCTTTGTCGTTAAACCCAGTCCCCACCTTCCCTACGTACTGCAGTTTTCCATTTTCATAAACCCCCAGAAGCAGTGAACTGAACTGTTTCGGGGTATCCTCATTTTTAGTGAATCCGGCAATAACCACTTCCTGCCTTTTGTGCACTTTGATCTTAAGCCACTCTTTGGAGCGTGCCCCGGCACTGTACTGGCTATCTGCTTTTTTTGCAATGATGCCTTCCAGACCAATTTTTTGGGCAGCAGCAAAAAAATCCTTACCCTCCGCTTTGAAAACTTTACTAAGCCGGACGCTGTCATCTTCCTGAGGAAGTACTGCTGAAAGGATTAGCTGGCGCTCTTCCAGAGGAAGCTCCGTCAGGTTCAGCCCCTCATACCAGATCAGATCAAACACATAGTACACCAGTTCGCCATCTGCTTCACTACGCCAGTTCTGCAGGTTTCCGAAATTAGAAATACCTTTTTCATTCAGCACCAGGATTTCCCCGTCAACTACCATATCCTTTTTCCAGCCCTGCATGATTTTGAAAATGGGATAAAATTTCTCATTGAACTGTTTATTGTTTCGCGAGAGCAACTGCACATCTCCGTTTTTCAGGCTGAATCCCAGGGCGCGGTAACCATCCCATTTCACTTCATAAATCCAGTCTTTATCATCGAAAGGCTCATCGACCAGAGTGGCCAGCATCGGCTTCATACCGATGGGAATTTTTGCCTTTTTGCCTTTCTTTAAGAGTGCTTTTACCTCCGTAGTCATTTTCCCTGCTGGATCTCCCTGAACGATTTCAACTTCTTTTTTAGCGGTCCTGCCTGTCGGTTTTTTAGCGGATTTCGCCGGTTCCTTTATTTTTTCTTCATGTCCGTTCTGCCAAACTTTATCACCGGTCTTTTCCATACCGGCAATGGTTTTGCCGGAAAGTACGGACTTGTCTTTATTGGTAATGTCACTTGCTTTTGCAAACTCATCCCTGTGCTTGATCAGCAGCCAGCCATTTTCACCCATACCATGGGTTTTAACCAGTGCAAACTCTCCCTTCAACTTTTCCCCACGCAGGATGACCTTCAGCGAACCCGCTTTGAGCTGTTTAAGCAGGTGTTTTTCCTGTGCTTTTTTACCTTTAATCTGTTCAATAGGCTCATAAGTTCCCTGGTCCCAGACAATAACCGTTCCCCCGCCATATTCTCCCTTTGGTATAATACCTTCAAAATCCTTATAGTCAAACGGGTGATCCTCGACCATCATGGCAAGCCTCTTGGTCTTTGGATCGGTCGAAGGTCCTTTCGGTACCGCCCAGCTTTTCAGCACACCATCCATCTCCAGCCTGAAATCATAATGCAGCCGGCTGGCATCGTGTTTCTGAATGACAAACTGAAGTTTGTCCCCGTCTGTAGAACGGCCTGATTTGGGTTCGGCAGTTTTGTTGAAATCGCGTTTTTTATTATACTGGGTTAAGCTCATGACCATTGGTTTTTAACGTTAAACAAGTATTATCCTGAAATTTGTCTGCCCATTTCCTGTAATAAAGCTTTGATAAGGTCGTGGTTACTTTTGCTCATATTAAACGTTTTGTTAGTTAAAACTCAACACTCTGAAATCCGGAATGTTTAAAATGTTTTTAATATTTCTTTAACAAATGTAAAACCCAAATGTTAGCAGCCCTCTGATTAGGCTCATTATACCAGCGAGAGCGGTGTCCAAGATTCGTTCAAGTGAGCACGCTTATCGGTGCGTTAAGCGAAAATGCCGTGGAGACCTGGTAAAGCAAGGGCGGAAAGAAATGATAATTGTTCTTATCAACCAATACGATCTCGTAGTTCCCATATCCGGTCAGCTTCTTAGCCAGGCTTAGCCCGGCTAACCCACCGCCAACGATTACAATTTTCCCTAAAGTGCCTTACATAATTCATTGATTTAATCACCGCAAACGGTCTGTAATAGCCTGATTTATCTTGTCTGCATCATCATGCAGGCCAGGCCTTAGGATAACAGCTGAGCGCTCTGGTTGTTTTAGCGAACCACAACCAAAGAAAAAACAAACTTCACAAAACCAAAGCGCAGCATCATTGTTCATTAGGCAAATACCAATAGCTGAGAAAATTTTAGCCATTTACACATGAAAAACGAATTGAATAATCAGATCACAGAATGCCTGACAAACTTTGGACTAGGCAGTACAGGAAAGCAGAACATTGACCAGGGAGAGAGAATCATTTCCCTGCTTGCAGGCAGCTGGCTATTGTATAAAAGCCTGAAAAAAATTGGAAAGCACCCTTTTCTGGGTATCCAGGCCGCCGCCGCCGGAGGGGTCATGCTTTACCGCGGCGCTACAGGGGTATGCCCCCTTTATAAGCAGCTGGACATTGATAGAACAGACCCACAAGCCATTAACCTGACAGAGGACATTACAGTTAATGCCCCTAAGGACAAAGTCTACGCCTTCTGGCGAGAACTTTCCAACCTGCCCAAATTCATGAAACACCTCAAAAGTGTGGAAGAGACCAGCGATCAGATATCCCTGTGGACTGCAAACACTCCTGGTGGATTAATAGACCTGAACTGGAATGCTGAAATTACCAGAGAAGAACAAGGGAGTTATCTGGGCTGGCAATCTTTAGAAGGTTCAATGATCGACAACGCAGGTAAGGTAGAATTCCGCGACGCACTAAATGGGACCGGCACGGAACTGCATATTGAAATCGACTACTTCCCGCCGGCAGGGAGCATTGGCAGGGGCATCGCCTCCTTGTTCAATGGCGTATTTGAACGCATGATCCGAGAAGACATTAAGCGTTTCAAAACCTACGCGGAAGAAAGCGATTTTGAACAGTATGCAGGGCTGGCACTTTAAAGCAGCTTGGGCCAACAACATACTAAAATCTTAACCTTAAAAAATCATATCATGGGAAATCTACTTTATACTATCGCAGTCATTCTGGTGATCATTTGGGCCATCAGTTTCTTCGGCGGTTTTTATACCGGCGGAATCATTCACGTATTGATTGTTATTGCCATCATCGCGATTGTCCTGGGCATCATCAGAAGGGCAGCTTAGTTGAAGCCATGCCCTTACCAGGACCTGGCCGATACCATTAAAAAAAGCGTTTAGGTAATGACAATAGGATAGCTGGCACAGTAAGACGCCGGCATTACCCCGAACCTACAGCTGATTTAAGCTTTTGAATGCATTACCATGGGCCCTTTCGGCAAGTGCTGAACTGGCTGGCAATACATTAGCAATAGTTGAACAGTATGCAGATATACAGGTTTGAATGCCAGTTGGTAAATAACTGTTGACAGATGAATTAGAAATCTCCATGGAGAATAGCGCACATTAGACCTTGTTTATGAAGAAGATTATCGTTTCCCACGCAAAACAGAATAACCTTAAAAACATATACTTGGGGTCCTGCACCGCACCTGGATCGACATCAAAGAAACACTCAGCAGTAAGCAGGATGCAGCGATCCTGGGCGCTATTGAAACCGCAGAGAAGGCAGCGATTGAAAAATATGATAAGCTATTGGATGATGAGGCTACCCATACAGATCATATCCGGCTGCTGCAAAGACAGCGGACCGGGATACTGGAAGCTTTAAGGGAAATCGAGACCTACCATCGCCTGGCAGACCAGTAAATTCCATCCACGGCAGACTTCCTGCCCGGGGTGTCAATTAATTAATAGCTGATTTAACGTAAAGCTTATGCAGCAACGCAAGCCCAAAACCATATCGGAAATCTCCGATGAGATTAAAACCTACTTAAGCACCCGATTAGAATACTTCAGGTTGAAAACCATCGAAAAGACAGCGAAAATAATGGCTGATATACTTTCCAGTTTTCTGTTATTGTTTTTTATTTTGATTGCATTTCTTGCTGCCTCCATCACGCTCGCTTTTTATCTCTCAGCAATCTGGGGAAGTTATACCCTGGGTTTTGGAGCTGCATCGCTGTTGTTTCTGACGATATCCATACTAGTGCTGCTGAGTAAGCAGGAATTGGAGTATAGAATTGGCAGCATTAGCGTAAAACGTTATTTTGACCGGCATTGTATTGACGGACAGAACACCGAGACATAAAGCACAAGCCCTGCGAGGATGCCTGATCCGGCAAAACCTGTAAAGCTACCCTTAACCTACACCCCCATGAATCAAAAAAAAATCACCCCAAAAGGAATACGGAAATCACCGAAGAATTCCTTCATCGGATTCTCGGACCATAAAGTAACCAAGCTAAGCGGATAGCTGGCCTACTATACGGCTTTTTCGATGGCTCCGCTGCTGGTAGTTTACGAAATATTAACAATGACGTTTAGTAAAATAAACTTGACATAATGATATATATATTTTACATTTGATCAAGTAAACTAGATATAAATATGAAAAATCAATTTCTTCTTCCCGCGAAATTTCGCCTTATCGGGTGGGTTACATTTTTGCTTTTCTTCACGCTGGGTATCCTTACGGAATCTTATGGGTATCATATACCCGGTTTTCAGCTCTATTATCCTAATGAAGGAGGATCGGCTGACTACAATTTAACCAATGAACTCGCATTTTCGGGTATCATAATTGGTTTACTTATGGTTTCGTTCGCCAGGCACATCAACGAAGATGAACTCATAAGTAAAATAAGATTAGAATCATGGAAATGGGCAGTCCTTGTAAGCTATGCGATCCTACTGATTTTAAATTTCACATCTTATGGCCTTGGGTTTGTGTTTATAGTTACTTATAATGTCGTTACGCTTTTGCTTGTTTACATTATAAAATTTAACTACAGCTTGTATATGTTGAATAAAAACTTAAAAAATAGTGAAGACTAATAATTAGCCATGAAAAATTCAATACGAGTCCAGCGGGCAATAAAAAATATAACTCAAGCCGAATTAGCTCAGTTAGTAAATGTGTCCAGACAGACTATTAATACGATGGAATCAGGCAAATATATTCCTTCAACTGTACTGGCATTGAAGATCGCTGCCATCTTCGAGGTTTCTGTGGAACAAGTGTTTGAATTAGAAGAGGGGGATTAAAGAAATTTACGCTATACCACTTGCGCTGGTTACCCTTTTGGGCAACATGTTAAAACATGGTGATTATACTAGGGAGATGATCCTGCAATTTTACGTGTTTTCTTGAATGAGGACATTTGGAATCCATACTTAAAAACTTAATTTCACGTTATTTTAATTGGACAGACAACAAATAAAAATATAAAATTCATCAATCTTCCATTTCAAATCGCTACTGTTTAAATTTTGTTGGATAGCGCGCTAAACATAATTCTCTTAAAAATGTTTCTTAATTATGGCCATATTAACCTTAATCTACATTCGACAGATGAGCGAAACAGGCAGCCACAATGGCACTAATCCATCATTAAATATCGGGAACGATCAACTGTTTACTGGGCTGAAACAGATTGTACTGAGCCGTGATAAGGCATGCGTCCAGCAGCTCATCCGAGCTTTGAGCAGGTATCCGCACAACCTATTAAAAAGAAACCAGAGGCAAACATAAGCCAGTCTCGTTATGAACTCACACAAGCTTGAAAGATTCATCTCCGCACAACAATCAGCTTATCATACCGCACTAACGGAACTCAAAGCAGGAAAAAAACAAAGCCACTGGATGTGGTACATCTTCCCGCAGATCCTGGGGCTGGGCTATACCGAGATTTCAAAAAAATACGCCATTCAAGACCTAAATGAAGCCACCGAATACCTGCGGCACCGCATCTTAGGCCCAAGATTGATCCTGTTATGCTATGTCCTGCTTAGCCTAGAAACTAAAGATGTCCATAAAGTTTTTGGAAGCCCGGATGACCTGAAACTAAAATCCTGCATGACTTTATTTTCCCAGGTACAGTTTGCAGACCCGGTCTTTGAACTGGTGCTTGAGAAATTTTTCAATGGCCTGAAAGACCACATCACTTTGAAGATTCTGAAAATGCACCGCCAAGGCTAGCTCAGAAATAAACACATTACTTTTTCATCTGGAGCCCAAGCCCCAAAGGTTCATTAATTGCTTTGATCAAAGCCAGTATCTGGATTTTATGCAGCTTAAAACTCCGGATCTCACCACCATTGTCTTCCAGATTGAAAGCCACTAAATTGTTATGGTTTTCATACTGCGCCTCCAGCGTTCCAGTCTTGTCCTCCAGTTTAAATCTGATCCTTTCCATATATCGTATTTCGCTTAAAATTTACCGACAGGCAAAATAAGAATTCTTTTCATAGTGGATTACACCACTTAACACAAAAAATAAGAATGTATACAGAATTTCCAGAAGTAACAACTAATCTGTCTCGCCATACAGCTCACTCGTCCGGATATCGCCATCCGCATCCAGCCAGATGTCAAAAAAAGTATCCCTGTCGACAAAAACATTCAAAGGCTGAAGATAGGTATACTCTCCAGCCTTCAAGATAATCTTTAACTTCAGTCCGCTTTCAATAAGTTCATCAGAAACTTCGTCTGTACAACTTCCATTCACTGCATTTAGATGGAGGCTTAAAAAGTACCAGTCAGCGGCAAGGTCATTGATAAAATCATCATTTAATATCTGTGGAGTAGTTTTCATGAGATATATTTTAATGGACAATAAAAAGACTATTCAATAAGGCCATTGTCGCGATTGGTATCGTTGATGCCTCCCGTACTCGCGATCTGGTCTTTCTTCGCCCATTGTTTAGCCCGCTTCACACCGGTAGCAATGGCCAGCCCCTCATCCCCGCTTTCTTCCAGGATCGCATTGGCAATTTCAACAGCTTTTTCCCTGACCTTTTTAGGCAGGTTCTTATATGATGGAGGATAATCACCGTTATACCATGGCATAATTAAATCATTTAATCTGTTCATAAAACAACTTAGTACAGAAAGTGTTTTATTGCTTAATCACAATCCATTTCCCTAGAAAGGTCAAACAAAACGTGACAGCAAAACAATTTGCCTTGGACCCGGCATTTTTTTTAACTTTGAGCCGGATATATCGCCGAGAAAAATGAGCCCTGATTTTACCTGTTATACTTTTTAGAAAATCAAACCCATGCAATTCTGGATATCAAACGACTTGATTTGGGAGGAAACCTGAACTTAACTGAAGCCTGCTTTTGGCTTATTTTCGACAAACAAAGTTAACTATACAAAAGCTGAACCTACGCTCCATAGACGCTGACGGGGAGGTACAGGAGCGGTTCTTTGATCAGGGCTATCTGAGTTCAACAGCCAAAACGGCACTTTCATCGAAAAGTTCAATTCAGAACAGCAACAACTGGAAAATAAAACCGGACAACTCCTGCCTGCTGAAATCAAAGAAGTTCTGGCCAGCTATCAGACTGCTTAATGCTGGATCTCATTTATATCGAAAATGAAAAACTTCTGATCCACCACTTTAGACCGGAAGATTTAAACAGGTTTGAGGACACAAAAAAAGCTTTCCGCAGAACGGGCGAATACCATAATGAAATTCCTTATTAGTAATGGCATTGACAAACCCGAACCACACATTAAATAATCATTTCTATATAGAACTGTACTTTTCAATCTTTTGGTAAAGTTCATCTGGTTTAAAGGGCTTGCTGATGTAATCATTCATACCCGCCTCGAATGCTTTGAATTGCACGTCCAACATGACTGAAGCTGTCAGCGCTATTATGGGTAATTTCTTAAATTTGTCTCCCGGTAAGGCTCTAATGGCGGTTGCACTCTGATACCCATCCATGATCGGCATCTGTAGATCCATAAAGACCATATCATAGTCCTTTACCTGTACCTGCTGTACAGCCAGCAGACCATTTCCTACGGCATCGCATTCAACCTGCCAAAGCTTCAAGAATTGTTTAATCAAAACTACGTTAATATCATTGTCCTCGGCAATCAAAACTTTGACTCCCTTCAAATCTTTCATAGTTTTTAACGGAGCTGATTTCTGTTCAAGGATACGGTCATTACTTCCATTTCTAAAACTCAAACCAAATCTAAAGCTGGACCCCTTCCCCAGTGTACTTTCCACCGTTATTTCCCCACCTTGTAGTTCGATGAGACGCTTTGTGATTGCCAATCCAAGACCAGTACCACCATATTTCCTGTTGGTGTCCGCATTCGCCTGGGCAAATCTTTCAAAAATAAATTTCATTTTATCCTTCGGTATGCCAATTCCAGTATCGGTCACATCAAAATCAATAATCGTTTGAACTTTGTTTCTGCTAACAAATAAAGCAGAAATACAAACGCTTCCTTTGGCTGTGAATTTAATGGCATTGTTGATCAGGTTGGTTAGGATTTGTCCTAAGCGAAAAGGATCACCCATGAGGGGTTCAGATAATTCCTCATCTATGGACAACGTCAATTCCAGACCTTTTTCTTTAGCTTTTTCCAACAGGGAGAGATGAATATTTTGCAACAGTTCCGGAATGCTAAAGTCAATCACCTCAAAGGTTACCCTTCCTTCTTCCATTTTGCTAAAATCAAGGATATCATTGATTAATACCAATAAATTGTCGCCTGAAAATTTCAGCAGCTTTAGATATTCCAGTTGCTCAGGACTTGGATTTTTGAGTAAAAGTAAATTGGTAAACCCAACTACCGCATTCATTGGAGTTCTGATTTCGTGACTCATGGTCGAAAGAAACTGGGATTTTGCGGCAGCGGCTTGTTCGGCAAAATCCTTTGCGCATATTAACTCATTCTCTGCATCTTTTTGTGCGGTTATGTCCATTATTGCACCATAAAGCTTAGTCACTTTTCCAAATTCATTAATCAGCGGCTTACCTATCGCGCGGATATACTTGATTTGTCCGTCGGACAAAATGATGCGCAGATTGAAATCAGCCATCACTTGCTGATTAATTGAATTTTGAACAATCCGCTTATAAAGCTCCTTATCATCGGGATGAATCATTTTTCCAAAGCTCAGCGTATCCGGCCCTTCCTTTTCTGGATTCCATCCAAAAATGCGAAATGCTTCATCAGACCAATAGTTCTTGCCAGTAAGCAGATCAGCCTCCCAACTACCACTGTGCGTCAGTTCTTGAGTATCGGAAAGTAGCGACTGGTTAAGCTTTACCAATTCTTCCGTTTTTTTTTGCTCAGTAATATCGTGCCATACGACTAACAGCGCAATTTTACTATTTATATTCACAGATTTTAGGGTTACCAGAACGGTAAATACCTCTCCGTTAATCCGTTTATGCTGCCATTCGAATTGATGGTAACCATTTTTATACGCAAGGTTATCCATTTCCAAAGACTTTTCATTTGAAAGCCGACCATCTGGCTGATACGTAGGTGAAAAGTCTGCAAGATGGCAAGCAAGCAGTTCTGCTTTAGAGCTACAGTTCAGCATACGAATAGCTGTATCATTGCAGTCGATTATCCCTTCTGGTCCAAGCAAAAAATGAGCATCAGTGGACTTTTTAAAGATGACGCTGAGGATTTCTTCAGACAAACGTTTTTCTGTAACATCCTGAATTATGCCAAACAGTTTAACTGCAATTCCGTTTTCAAAAACTGCTTTTCCGGATGTCCTTACCCACCTTTTACTACCTCGGGCAGTAACGAAAGCAACTTCAACATCCCAGGATACACCACCTTTTACCGCCTTTTCGATTAAACTGGTCATCTTCTCCCTGTCTTTAGCAGTATAGAAACCAAGTGCGCCATCCAAATCCAGCACTATTGTAGGTTCAATCTCATGGATTATATATACCTCATCAGACCAGAAGAGATGATTAGTAAGTAAATCCAGCTCCCAGGTACCCGTTTTAGTGAGCTTACCCGTTTCAGTAAACCTATCAAACAGTTGCTTTTCGTTAGTGATATCCTTAAAAAAACAATCAATTGTAGTTTTACTTGATCGGGTTATTTCGCCCAGACCCTGAATCCATTTTTTCTTGCCTGAATTTAGGTTAAAATGTCCTTCCCATTTCCAGGCTACCGACTGACAGATTGAGTTTTGCAAGGAACTTAGAAATGACTCCCTGTGCTGTTTTGAAAGGAGGCTAAGCAATATCTCAATATCGTTCATCAATGAATTTGCATTCAGTTCTAATTCCTGTTCAATTGCATCGCTTACAAATAAAATCGAAAAATTACCTTCATATTCCTTAATTCGAAGAATTACACAAGGTATTCCCGCTAAAAAAGCAGAAAAGTCAGCGTTATCTATTGGAGATGACATAAATTTTAAAGGCTAAAACATGCTAAATTAATTGTATAATCAGATTTACACTTAATCGACAGGGCCACATACGCCCTACTTACCAATATATGCGACAATCTTCTGACACTTGATTACCTTATATTATCTGTCGTTATAATAAAGATAATTAAATACAAGTGGAAGACTAACGAAAAAAGAGGAAATATGATTAATTTCACTTTCCATCCAAACCTTACCACGATGTCTTTTAATAAAATAAAGTCCAGGCGAAATCCACATATAGCTTTAATGTAAACCTGAGTGCACCCCACGAATTTGCCACCCATGGCCTCTTCTGCCACCAGTTTATGCCATGCTTTTTCCTTCACGGTAAAAAAGCCGCATTTAACTGTCTGCTCGTTATAATTTAAATGATGTGCCACAATGGTAATTCTTAAAATTTGAATACTGAATAAGTGCCTTTTGAATTCGCGGGATCTGCCCCTGCCGATTGCTGCGCCCGGTGGGCTCCTGTTGTTTTTTTGCTCCATGGGTTTGATCTCTTTTAAAAAAACCGTCGGCAGCAGCCGCCTGGCTTTTTGATAGCACCTGCACCTAAACCAATTCCATAGCAATGCAAACTTTTCCTCCTGATTATTCAAAGCGAAACTTATTTGTTTACTGTCAATTTATTTGATGGGACTTATTAGTTCTCCGAGCGCTTTGAACGCATGAGGAAGACAATTGTACCAGACTATCTTCAGATGCCGGTCAGTAAACCTAAAGGGCAAATTATGATAGTCGAAATCTTCCAAATACTAAAGCTGGTATATCTGGTGGTACAGAGAATAGCAGAAAAATGGGCAATACCCCTACATAGTTAGTTTTGAATAAGATGCAAAAAACCTATTAGGCTATTTGGCATTAAAATTGTCTATTTCATTTGAAATGAACTGATAAAAAACTTTACCGCTATGAAAAACAAAACAAACAAATTCGAAAAGTTAGAAAAAATGGACGTAACTACTTTGAGTAAACAAGAGCAGGTGAAAATTATGGGTGGCATGCAATGGACGGGAAATGGATCAAAGAATGTTGAAATGGACAAGTGGACTGCGTTAACTGTTGGCGACCCCTGGGGTGGTAGATTTGGCATTAAGATTGTTGATTAGGTTAACAGTAACACAATGCTCACTGTAGCAAATATTATTAGCAAAGCCACTTCGCAGAAAGTGGCTTGTCGTTTAAAGTCCACAGCGTGTATTTCTATAAAAATGGGAAAGAACCACTAGCTCCGAAATATACAAATTGTTCACTCATCTGGTACTGTATAAAAATGCTCCAGTTAAAGTTCGGTTGGCACATCTTGACTGTCCTGGAAAAAAGGCGCCCAGCCTTTTGGCAGTAATTCAAAAAAAGCCCCATCTGATTTGTGTTTTGGGCAAAATGTAGTGGTTTAAGGAGAGAAATACGATCGCTACCACAGGTTGATTGCCACTGTTATGAATAATAAAAAACAGATTGTCAATCATGAAATGATCAGACAAGAGGCTATATCAGCCCCTCATCTTTAAAAGAGAAATACCCTTGTTTAGTTAGAATGATGTGATCCAGAATCAGCAAGTCCAGTAATTCTCCGGCCGCTACCAGTCTTTTGGTCAGGCTAAGATCTGCCTGGCTGGGCCTCAAATTACCACTGGGGTGATTGTGGCAAAGTATGATCCCGCAGGCACAGCTTTTTAAAGCAATCCCGAATACCAGCTTGGGATCAACCAGGGTTCCTGAAACTCCGCCGCTGGAAATCTCGGTCATACCGATGACATGATTCGCGCGGTTTAGCAGCAGGATAAAGAATTGTTCGCTCATCTGGATCCTTCCATGATCCCAGTTGTTGAACAAAATGTTATATGCATCTTTTGACTGGGTGATCTTTGGCCTGTCGCAGGCTTTGAACTTTGGCTGATAACTTACTTTGATTTCCGATATCATAAACAGGGAATTTTGGATTTGCGCTTTCATCGTCTTAAATTTTTAATTGAAAATTTGATTAGTTATGCGCATCTGCCGGAGGGGACTGAGCAAGCAAAAAATGCAGCGGAATAAATGGGCAAGCGGGAAAAGGCCATCAGAGTGTTTATGCCGAACAATTTTTGCGCCCCGAAAGCCCCGGCCGAACTTAGTGCAGAATGAATAGAATAGCTCCTCATATTACCGGTCTGTAAATCCATGTCATTTAAGCTGTCAAAACGCCACCCGCTGACTAGCGGGCGGCGATCCGGGCTTCAGTACGTGCTAATGATAAAGCACCTGAACCATTAATTTGAACTTTTCATTGGTACTGATCTTTTCGGCATACTTAATGATGCGGTCATTGACAAACAGCACCTGCAGGTTAAAGCAGAGCTGCTGGGAAAACACCCTGCTGCTATCGATCATTGCATCTTCAAACCGCTCAATTCGCTGCATGCTCTGTCGGGACAAACTCAGCCACTGATCAAAACTAAAAAAGCCAAAGTTCCAGCCCGCCCTGTATTCTTGCTCCCGCTCCTCAAAGTCAGCGCAGACCTGTTTTAAATTTTCAATCAGGGGTTTTACCTCTTCGGGAAATAATTCATGCAAAAGCTTCGCCTTCGCCGTATTGTCTAATTGTGCTAATGATTTCATAATTGTTCGTTGTTGTGCGGAAATCCGCCGGTTGATAATTGGCTTAATTCGCTGGTCTCCAGTTTCGCTTTAAGCCTGCCCAGCTGCTGGAAAATGTCCTTCCAGTAACGCTGACGCTTTTTAGCGAACTCCTGCAAGGCCGGCTCCTGCTGCTGATACAGAATGCAGATATAGCCGGCCGTTTGCCTGATGGCCTCATTCAGGTCGGTCACCTCAATCAGCTGACCTTCCAAATCACGGATGTAAGGATTGCTCGCCATAAAAATGCCTGATTAACTGCGGAACCTGAACAGGCGGGTTCCCCGACGCTTTAAATAACTGGCGGTATACCCGTTATCCTCAATGATTCCCCGCACCAGCTTTTCCGCAACCTGCGCGGTATGCCGGTCACCGGGATGCATTTTCGAATCTTCCAGACTGACAAAATGCTTCAGCGCTTTGGCCAGTTCAAAAAGCGCCTTTTTCTCTGTTTTTTCACTATAGTTGCACATGATCAGAAACTTAAATGGAAGCCGGAAAATTTACACTTAGCGCTATCTGCCTTGCCCAATAAAAAGCATTATTGGAAATGTGCCTTTGCCATGCCAGCTGCGACCGGCACCAGCGGAAACCATGTCGTTTTAACTGGCTGATCACCTCCGCCTCAGGCTTACCTTCAAAAAACAACTGCAAACGGTTCGCCTCCCGGTTCTCAAAAATGCGCAGCCCATTAATTTCCACATGCAGGGCACCCCCCTCCGGCTGCGCTTTCAGCGCAGCAATCCGCTTTTCAATGCGTCTGATATTCGCATTGTTATTACTCAGCGAATAAGCAGCAAAACCAACACCACCCCATTCGGGATTCATCAACTTTTCCCACAGCTCAGCGCTGGCAAAGTCCAACATCAAAAACCCTTCCCGGTCCTTCTTCCTCAGACATTTATTAGCCGCCCGCATAAACCCCTGCCTATCTTTCAGCTCCCCCAGCTTCTGCTCCAGCTTTAAAAGCGCCTGGGGATCATCCGAAAAAATTGCATCATTATCCCTAATGCTTTGCGCCTTATCCGCATAATAATCCGCCTTCTTTCCCGCCTCTATAGACCTGCGCATCGCACCCTCAATCTTCTCACGGTACCTGCGGTCCCGATTCTGGGAATGATGCCCAACCAAAATCGGCTGACCAATAGGGATCACCCCCGCCATCTCCTTACTTCTTAAATACAGCTGATCAGATTCAGCCTCACTTTTTAACGCCTGATGCTCCGCATATGCGGTACGGTTTCCCTTACGCTGATGAAAGTCATGTTTCATAATACAAGTGCAATTAACGGCCGCACCACACCGGTTTTAAGGTTTGAAAATCTGTTAAATCTTCCTCCTCTGCCCTTCACAAAGCTTTTTTTCAAAGAAAAAAGGACAAAAAAGAAAGCAACAGAAACATGGCAGACCATACCGGAGCGGTATAAGTCCCAAAGGGTGGCGCAGCCATTATGCCCGCGCAGGTGCAGGCGGCCATTAGTTTCGCTTTCCCTTTTTTGTCCCCTTTTTTCTGAAAAAGCGTATCCTGCTCAACCGGTATTCACATCCTCCTGTCAGGCAAGCCTCAAAAAATAACCGATAAAAAACAGATACAATTCGAAAATTCAATTAAAAGCGGTACCAGGACAAAGCAGCACCGCAGCAGATTTCCAAAAAGAAAAGCAGGCCCTACCCTACAGCAGGACGGATCACCGCAGCACTTGAAACCCGGACTTTCTTAACCGGTACCACATTCAACATCGGATACATCCGTATCCCCAGTTCCATCGCAGCAAGAACCGAACACGTCTTAGCCACGCCCATACCTCCAAAGCGGCAAAAATCAGCCAATTTCATATCCGACAACTTCAGCAAATTACCGCCCACACTATCCAAAATCCGCCCGGCGAGATCCACCGCCGTTTCATGCGGGCTGCCAGAGCCAATCAGCATCGCCAGCAACTCCGCATCGCTCATCGACTCCCGGCCATGCTCCAGCATTTTCTCACGCGGACGAAGCTCCGGCTCCCAGCTCTTGATCCCACTGGCACGCTTATCCGCCCGTCTGGCATATAAATCCTGAACCGTAACATCCTGCTCGCCCTGATAAGCCGCAGTTCTGAACAAAGAAGACAAGCAGCCGATCATCATATGAAATTCTTCCTCGAAAACCCTAATGCTTTGACGCAGATAACTCCCATCCGGCCGGGAATCACTCCTGGTAATACAGATAAAATTGCTATTGTTCCTGGCAAGCTTGAAATCCAGGAAGTAATGTCTCCCTCCGCAGGAGAAGCTTTCAGAAGCTAAAATGTTATTGTTTCTCATAACGTTAAAATATTAGTATAAACCAAAGTTCCAGCACATTAATCCCGACATCCGGTATTATTTTAACTTACCTGATCCTGATTTCAGTTTATCCGATCCAAGCATCAGTTTACCCGATCCTAAAAACTTTAACCGGGATAATTTGTTAATCATCAAAACCATTTAAATCAACCATATGACCGAATCACCACAAATCAGATATTGCAGGCAATGCGAAAAACAATTATATGGCAGAGCAGACCAGGTCTACTGCAATGATAATTGTAGGAATACTTTCAATAAGCATAAGGAGAAAGAAGCAAAAACCCCTCCTCACCCAAATGAGAAACAGATCTTCGCCATCATCAGACGAAACTATGATATTTTAAAAAGGCTGAGTCCGAGAGGGATTCATCCCGGACACCAGTTCAGCCGGTCCTTAACAGAAGTACCGGCCCAATTCAACAAAAATTTCTTCACCGGAATGGCTGAAACCAAAGAAGGAATTTGGTATATCTGCTTTGACCGCGGATGGAGAGAAACAGACCATTCAATTACGATGAAAGACTTTCCTGAAAAATCATCTTTAACCTGTTGAGGTTACATCATTAAGTGGAAATGCTATGTTTACTTTTCAGAGGGGTTCATGTCATGAACTTTCGGTATTTATGAAAGATTCCAAAGCGATCCAGTTGAAACTAAATGAACTCACTGCTGCCAATGAATGGAGCAGACACCGGATGGTGGAATCGAGAGCCTGACAGAGGAAGAGCTGGACAGACTCCGTAAATAACTCCCAACTGGCCCAAAAAGAAGGTAACATCCATCAATCCCATTGTATGGATGCAGCTGAAAAACCCTCAGAGAAGGGACCTCCTGCAAATAGGGAGCAGCCAAAATCGAAAAATATCAAAAACCAAATGTAGACGCCGGCTGTTGCATTGCGACTAAAATTAGACACGATACTTGGTGGCGGTGTGTATATAAACCCTTAGCAGGTCAATTTGAGTTTATCTGCCATCTGATGGTCCACAAACTGAACATCGGCCGGATAAGAAGGATTCAGCCGCGCACAGAGGTCTTTGATGGATTGGACAGACTTGCTTAAATTTTGCTTTGGATTCAAACGAAGGAGCAATATGGTGCTTTGCGAGATCCCATAATAATATAAGGTAGCTTGCGGAGTGAACAAAACTGAAGAATTGTTATAGTTTCTGACCACGCCAATGACATTCATTGGCTTTTCTTCCCAGGAAATTCTTGCACCGATGGGGTCCCTAAGCTGCATTACCTTGACGGCAGCCTCATTCAATCGGGTTCCAAAAATAACATCCATCCATATAATCACTATAATCACAACAAACCATTTTGATTTTTTGAGACTTAAAGGTTCTGGTTGTGTCGGTCGGATGCTCTGTGTCCATATTTCTTCTGGGATTAGACGGATTGAGCCCAAAATTCATCCAATGATGCTGCTTGCTTATCGTTACACACAGAAGCATCGTTAGGTCCGATGTAAATATGGGTATTTACAAAATCTCCATTTCGAGGATTTCCATCTGCTTTTTGGTCCCCGGGATTGTTGTTGAAGCCAGAATTGCCATTTACAAGTCTTGATGGATCATATTTTTTACCCGTCAGTAATTTCTTTACATCAAATGCACCCCATTTTCATTAAATGGAAGCCGTAAATTTACTTCATCTCGAAATCCATGCAACGCAATGACACAATTGCTAAGGATTGTTCTTTAGCTCATTTCTATACATTTTCAAACTCTTTTTCAGAACAATTCTCGCTCCATGGATTCTGGTTTTGACGGTACCAATAGGGATATTCAGTTCCTTGGCGATCTCATGGTATTTATACCCCTCAAAATACCTGATGAAGGGATAAGAATAATCATATGGAAGCAACTTAAGCGCTTTGTGGATGTCATCGTGAAAGCATTTATTAACACCCAAATTTCCAGAAGAATTCAATTGATAATCAGCTGCCAGCGCTG